>Ga0351892_10317_pt1 | contig 12775 bp, 10 predicted proteins | sample TotcelFGM3001K14_FD_206763 | JGI IMG/M metagenome (GOLD analysis project Ga0351892, IMG submission 206763) | Enriched cells from coal bed in the Powder River Basin, Montana, United States - Total cells FGM rep3 HSBNCT.FGM.300.1.K14 ... | reverse complement strand
AGGTGGAGTACAAAATGCTAGGAGACCTAGTTGTTTTACAAATTCATACCCTATCTTTAATGACAAAGCTAAAGGTTCTCATTTGTGGGATGTTGACGGAAATGAATATATTGACTGGCTTTTATCTTATGGCCCTATTGTTTTAGGACATTGTGACGAAAAAGTTGATGACGCAGTAATAAGTGTTATAAAAAATGGTTTTTTATTTAACTTATCAGCCCCAATACAAATTGAATTAGCTGAAAAATTAATTCAACATGTTCCTTGTGCAGAAATGTGCGTTACGGTAATGACAGGCTCTGAAGCAACAGCTACAGCAGTAAGAATTGCGAGAACATATACAGGGAAAGATATAATTGCTAGATGGGGATATCATGGCTGGTTAGATTGGTGCGTTGATAACAAAACCGGGGTCCCAGGCGGTGTAACAAATGATACAAAAAGTTTTAAATATAATGATTTAAATTCTTTAGAGGAAGTATTAATAAAAAATAAAGGAAAAGTTGCAGCAATAATAATGATGCCTTTCGAAGTTGTAATGCCAGAAAAAGGATTTTTAGAAGGTGTTAGAAAATTAGCCGATAACCACAAAGCGGTTTTAATTTTTGATGAAATCCGATCTTGGCCAAGAATGGGACTAGGGGGAGCTCAAAAATATTTTGGAGTAACTCCAGATATCACTGCTTTATCAAAAGGGCTAGGCAATGGCTATCCTATTAGTGTAGTAGTGGGGAAAGCTGATATTATGCAAGCGACGGAAAAAACTGTTATATCAGCAACATATTTTCCAAGTAAAATGGGAATGGTTGCAGCATTGGAAACAATAAGGCAGCTTGAAAATGAAAAATTAATTGAACACTTTAAAAATATTGGTGAAAGACTAAGCAATGGTTTAAGAAAAATAATTGAAAATAAAAAAATAAAAGCATCTGTAATGGGAGCCCCTCAGCTTCCATTTTTAATTTTTGGGGATGAAGAAGTTAATATAAAAGCATTAAGTGGACAATCAATGGTAGCAGCAGTGAATACTTCAAGCTCTGGGAAAGTAGATAAAGAAATTGAAAAAGCTAATAAGCTAACAGACTTATTTTATAGTGAAACCATAAAACGTGGTGTGTTTTTTCATCCAAAACACCATTGGTTCACATGCACCTCACATACTTTTGAAGATGTAGACAATACCTTAAAAATATGTGATGAATCTTTGAATGTTGCAGTGAAAAACTTATAACTATAAAATTTATTATTCTTATTCAGCAAGGAGAAAAAAATGTTTAAAGTTCCTTTATCAAAGCCAAAACCAGATTTTGAATATTTTCTTGATGTTTTAAGCGGAAATAGGAAACAAGACAGGGTAGTATTTTTAGAGTTATTGATCGATGAAGAAATACAGCAATATATAATAGAGAATTATTTTAATGAAAAATATTTACCTCCAACCACTCCAAGAATTTTTGGATTGAGCAAAGACGAAAGTGAAAAAATTAGTAATAATTTTGAAAAAGATAAAGAAGCCAGAGGCAAATATTTAAAGCAAACTATTAATTTCTTCTATAAAATGGGGTATGACTGTTGGCCTGAGCTTGAATTCTTTTGGAATTTTGAATCATTAAACAGTATTGCTATTGAAGCAAACGACACTGCTGCTTTATCAAAAGGGAAAAGGTCCTGGGGAAACGAAGGAACAGGGATGATAACATCTTGGGAAGATTTTGAAAATTTTCCATGGGATAAAGCACAAAGAATGTTATTAGAGTATGGAGATACTCTTGAATTTGCATATAAGAAATTAATGCCAGAAGGAATGAAAATTGTTGCTCAAGGGTGCATGTTGGAAAAAGTTTTGGTCTGGATTTTAGGATATACTGGATTATTTTTAAAAGCTTACGATGAGCCAGATTTGGTAGAAGCTATTTTTAATAAAGTAGGCCAATTAGTATATGACCAATATGTAATTGCCTGTGAAGTTGAAGGAGTTGGTGCAATATGGCATGGTGATGACCTTGGATTTAAAACCGGCACATTGATATCTCCTGAACTTTTAAGAAAATGGGTTTTCCCATGGTTTAAAAAATATAGCGATCTTGCCCATAAACATAATAAACCTTTTTGGTTCCATACTTGCGGTTCTAAAGATCTAATTATAAAAGATCTAATAGATGATATTAAAATAGATGCATTACATTCATTTGAAGATGTTAGCTCCCCAGTGGTTGAGTATAAAAGAAAATATGGTGATAAAATTGCTATTCTAGGGGGAGTTGATATGGATAAATTAACCACTTTAAATGAAATTGAACTTAGAAAATACGTTAAAAATATTCTAGATGTTTGTATGCAAAATGGAAGATATGCTCTAGGCGCTGGAAATTCTATTAGCAATTTTGTACCAATAAATAATTATTTTACGATGTTAGACGAAGGACTTAATTGGAATAAATAATATCAATAGAAAAAGTATAACATTTCATTGTATTTTATTGTTTAAAATAATTTCAGAAAAGAGGCTATCTGTTTTGGGAAGAACACAGTTTAGGCATTTACAATTATTTTTGACAATTTTAACAATAACAATTTTTTTAAAAATATTTTTATCGAAGGAAGAATTTAAATGGATGATAACGAAGTAATTTTGTCGGTACAAGGGTTATCAAAAAAATTCGAAGGAATTACTGCGCTGGAAAAAATTGATATAGATGTTACAAGTAAGAGTATCCATGGCTTAATAGGTCCTAATGGAGCTGGTAAAACAACATTTTTTAATTTAATAACTAGATTGCGAAGCGCAGATGAAGGTAAGGTATTGTTTAAAACAATTGATATCTCAAATTATCAACCTGAAAAAATAGCTAAGCTTGGGGTAAGCAGAACGTTTCAGGCTGGGAAGTTAGTACCGAATATGACAGCGCTAGAAAATGTTATGATAGGTGCAAACTGCAATACAAGCCTTGACTTATTAGGCGCTTTTTTCCATTTGCCTTTTACAACTTCAAGGCAAGAAAGGAAAACAAAAAATAAAGCTAGAGAATTGTTAAATTTAGTTAAAATGAGTAATTCTGAAAATAGATGGGCTGCAGATTTAGTTTGGGTCGAAAGACAGTTAATTCAAATAGCAAGAGCATTGGCAGCAGAACCAAGACTGATACTTTTAGATGAGCCAACCGGAGGAATGGGCGAGGAAGAATCTTTTAGAGTAGCTGAATTAATAAAAAAACTCAAGAACGATATTGGAATGACTGCAATCATTGTAGGACATGATATGAATTTAGTATTAGGAATTTCAGATATAGTAACATGTATTGATTTTGGGAAAAAGATTTGCGAAGGCGTACCAGAAAAAGTAAAGAAAGATATACGAGTATTGGAGGCATATCTTGGTAAAGATTGAAAAAGAATTGTTAAGAGTTGAAGAAATATCAGTCAACTATGGACCGATAGTTGCTTTGCAAGAAATAAGCCTAAATATTTTTGAAGGAGAGGTTGTAGTTCTCTTAGGAGCCAATGGAGCTGGAAAATCGACTTTACTTAATGCAATACTAGGAATTGTCCCATGTATTAAAGGAGATATATTTTTTGAAGACAAAATAATTACTCATAAAGCCACTAATAGAATTGTTGCTTCTGGTATATGTCTTTTACCTGAAGGGCATGGCATAATTCCCAAACTACAAGTATGGGAAAATTTACAATTAGGCGGATATCATTTTAAGAATTCTGAAATAAAAAAAGATATGGAAAGAGTTTTTAAAAAATTTCCTATCTTAGAAGACAGAAGAATGCAAATGGCAGGAACGCTAAGCGGTGGACAGCAACAGATTTTATCAATAGGAAGAGGTTTAATGGCAAAACCAAAATTATTAATGTTAGACGAACCATCGATTGGATTAGCTCCAGTTATCGTAAGTCAAGTATTTGAAATTATTAGCGAATTAAATAAAGAAGGATATTCAATTCTTCTGTCGGAGCAAAACGCTAAAAAAGCTTTGCAGATAGCAGATCGAGGTTATGTTTTTGAGAAAGGTAAAGTTGTTCTTCATGGCTTAAAAGAAGAGCTTGAAAATAATGAAGAAATTCATAATGCATATTTTGGAGGAAGATAAAATAAATTCTAGGGCGCATTTAAAGAATTATTAAAAAGGAGTAAAAGTGGAACTATTCTTAGCACATATAATTAATGGATTAATATTAGGCGGGATATATGCTTTATTAGTAACTGGGTTTAATCTTTTATTGCTTGAAGGAGGTATTTTCCAATATGCATATCCTCATTTAGTAGTACTGTCTATGTATATTTCCTGGATGGTATTGACTTGGACAAATAATGGATTTTTAGCTTTTCTAGCAGCACTTATTTCTGGAATAATTTTTGGATTACTTACCGAACCTATTTTTCGTTCTTTATCAAAAAAAAGTGCTGCGATTGCATCTTTTATTGTTTCCTTAGGCATAGCAATAATTATTACTGATATATTATCTCGGGTAATTAATAATGGAAAACAAATTCCATTTCCTGACTCACTAAGAGGAGACCAAGCATTAGTGAGTAAAGGTCTAGTAGTTTTTTCTCTTGGGCAATTATTTACTTTACTTGGTAGTTTTTTTGCAGTAGCAATAGTTTTTTATTTCCTTTATAAGACAAAAACAGGGAGAGCCATAAGAGCTACTGCACAATCTCCATCAACTGCAAGATTAATGGGACTCCCTGTTGTAAATATAAGTATTTTGAGCTATTTAATTTCTGGAATTCTTGGAGGTGCTTCCTCTATATTTTTAATTATGTCTTTGGGATCTGCTGCTTCTTCATTAGGTAATAATTTAGCTCTTAAAGTATTAGCTGTTGCTATTTTTGCAGGTCTTGGAAATTTAGCAGGAGGACTAGCAGCGGCTTTGATACTAGGAATTGCAGAAAGTTTCGTTATGGGATATTTGCCAGGAGATTGGGCGAATGCAGTAGCTTTTGGAATGATTATGATAATTGTAATTATAAAACCTAGAGGTATTTTTGGTATGAAAGTATAAACTATTGTTTAAATTTTATAGATAAGGAAACAATTATGTCACTAAGTTTATTTTATTTTTTAGAATTCACCGGAATATTTATAATTCTCGGTTGGGCAATATATATAGTATATAAATTAGGGCAATTAAATAATATGCCAATTGTAACAATGGCCCTAGGGGCGTATCTTTCAGCCTTTCTTACTAAAGAAATAGGATGGTCATTTTGGTTAGCTTTGCTTGCTTCGATGCTATTAGGTGCGTTTTTATCTTTTATTCTTGCTTTAAGTCTTGGAAGAGTTCCAGCATTTTCAATGACTATAGCAACAATAGCAATGATTTTTATAGCACAAACTGTGTTAAGGAATACAAAAGTTATTGGAGGTTCTTACGGTTATCATGAGATCCCGCGTGTAAATAATTTATTATTAATAACCTATATTATTGTGTTTATTATAGGGATTTTTATATTTAGATTAGAGAAATCAAAAATTGGAAGATTAATGGATGTTGTATTTGTAGATAAAGAGATAGCAAAAACATTAGGTATAAATACATATTGGATAAGTGTGTTTATGCAAATATTTGCAGGAATGCTTGGGGCAATTGCTGGAGTTTTATTTGCAAATGTTGTTAGGGGAATTGAACCAAATCAATTTTCTCTAGGGCTACTTTTAAATATTTATTGCTTCTTCTTCCTTGGAGGGTCCTCTACTATGTGGGGAGTTGTAATTTTTACTCCAATATTATGGGGATTTCCACTAATTCTCCCAGAGCAAATAGCAAAATGGAAAGATAGCATATATGGGTTGTTGTTAATAATAACTATGTTAATTCTTCCAGAAGGCATTATTACTAAAAAACTAATATTTAATATGAATATGAAAATCAGAAATTTTTTTGTAAAAAGAAAGGGGGTCTGATTGCATAGTATGAAAGCACATGATGTAAATACTTCATGGCAAAATTTGTTAAAATTTTAAAATCAAAGGAGAAAAGAAGTTGAAAAAAGCAACCATTACTTATCTAACAATAATAATAGTGGCATGTGTATCCCTCTCAATCTTTAGTGGTTGTAAAGCCACTACCGCAGCAGCAGAAACTACCGCAGCAGCAGAAACTACCGCAGCAGCAGAAACTACCGCAGCAGCAGAAACTACCGCAGCAGCAGATGATAAACCATTTGTTGATAAATGGGTAATACCAAATCTTCTTTTTGTAACAGGAGATTGGGGTGTATATGGTGAAGAAATGGTTTGGGGTATGGATAAGGCTATTGAAGAAATAAATGCTGCTGGTGGAATAAGAGGTTTACCGGTTGAAGTAAAAATATATGATACAGGCACAGCTCAAACAGAACTTGCTGTTACGCAAATGGCAAAAGTATTGGACACAAAACCTCTTGTAATGATGGGACCTCATGGCAGTAATGATGCTGAAGCAAGTGGCCAGCTAGCTGTTGAGGAAGGTGTTTACATGATTCAAAGTACCTCAAGTAGAGTTGCTTATGACAAATTTAAACCATGGGCTTATATCCAGTTAGTTGAAGAAAAATCATGGACTTGGCCTACTGCACAATATTGGGCAGAAAAGAACCCGGATGTAAAAAAAGTTGTTTTTTTTGTTCAACCAGAATTGACTACTTGGTACGATCAAGCAAAACAACAAATGGAAGCTTTAAAGGCAGTTGGGGTGGAAACTGTTGAAGAGATAGCCATAACAGATGCAGTTGATTTTAGTTCTCTTGCCGTAAAAGCATTAACTAGCGAACCTGATGGATTTATTATGTATTGTAATGCTGGACCTATGGTAAAAATTGCACTTGAGCTTCAAAAAAGAGGGATTGAAGACAATAGCAAATTTTTATTTTTCCATGGTGCTGGAGTACCTGAATTTTGGGATTTAGCACAGGGCAAACTTGACGGAGCTTATCATTGGACAATTTTTAATTTAGATGCTCAGACTACAAAGTGGCAGAATTTGTTAAAACAATACAAGGAAGAAAAAAATGGGTCCACTCCTAGTTGGACTGTACCAAGTTGTTATGATGAGCTTTATATAATTAAGCAATGTTTTGAGGATTTAAAAATCACCGCAAATCCTGATAAGTTAAAAGAAGAAAGAGTAATGATTAAGGATTATATTAATAACATGGCAGGCTTTGAATTTGCGACTGGAACATTTGATGTAAAAGATGGAGAAAAACTTGAAGGTGCATATATATATACAATAAAGGACAATCAACCAGTTGAGCCTGTTACTTTGCCGGTTACTTGGAAAGAATAATATATTCCATAATACAACACTAGATTGTGTATTTCACATACTCCAATTTATTTATTGGAGTATGTGAAAATTAAAAGTGTAATAATTTAATAAATCCAAGAAATTGTTATAAAAAGGAAGACCGATGTGGCTAGTTATGCGTTGATAAAATTAATATTCAGGAGGTAGCTTGTGGAAAATATTGCAGAAAAAAAAAGACAAGTACTTAAATATATTAATTCAGAAAACATAATTAATCTTCATCAAGAATCAGTTCGTATTCAAAGTATTACCGGTAGTGAAAAAGATTATGCTGAATTTCTACTAAAAAAAATAAATGAGATTGGTTTAGACGATAGCGGTACTTATGACATTCGTCCAAAAAGACCAAATATTTGGGGAGTTCTAAAAGGAAATGGTGGAGGTAAAAATCTATTACTTGTAAATCACACCGATACAGTTCCAGTTGTAGGCTGGGAAGAAAAATGGAAAAATACTCCACAAGAAAATCCTTTTTCAGGTGAAATTATTGATGAGGAATTATGGGGTAGAGGCTCAATTGATAATAAAGCTGGGATGACCTCTTCGCTTATAGCAATGAAAGCTATAAAAGATGCTGGAATTAAATTAAGAGGGGATATAATTTTTAGTGCTCACGTTGACGAAGAAGGGTGCTCTGAAGATAGTTGTTCTTGGGGCATCAAGGGGCTTGCCGAAGCCTATAATGCGGAAAAAATTCCAAAGGCAGATTTTTGTATTTGGTCAGACTGTTCTGACGGTATGCATATATATTTCACTCAATTATCAATGGTTGCTCTTGAAATAAATATTTATGGGAAATCTGCTTATCCAGGTACACCTTGGTTAGGTGTTAATGCTATCACAAAAGCACAGAGAGTTTTGGAATATTTAGAAAAATATAGTGAAGAAACTTGGATTAAAAAATTTAATAAGATGCAGGGACACCCTAGAAATGTAGCATACTCAATAAAAGGAGGAGATTCTAATTTATTAAGTGTCCCAGATAATTGTTCCATTAGATATATTATGTGGGGCATAATGGGTGATGAACCCGAAGACATGTATAAAGAAGTTGAGAGCATTTTACAAAAAACGGCGATCCTGGAAGGATTAGATTTTAAAATTACAATTTTATATCCTGGCAATACCGGTTATGGTTACAGCTCCGAAGGAATTTCACTAAATGAACCTATGTTAGAAATTTTATCTAATAATTTAGAAGAAATAACAGGGATGACCAATATGATAGCAAGTGCACCTTACGTAGGAGAAACTTCATGGATTATTAAAGATATGAAAATTCCTGCAGTTTATTTTGGACCAGGAAAACTGGAACTCTGCCATACTTTGGATGAGAGAATTAATATTGAAGAGTTATTGCAACATACTAAAGTACTTGCTCTTAGTATAATAGATTACTGTTTTTAATCTAATGTAAAACAAAATTATACTATTTTATTATATGAATGGAGATGAAATTGAATAATAATTTGGCAGGAAAAATCCAGACTGTAACTGGGAAAATTAATCCTAGCGATTTAGGGATTACGTTACCGCATGAACATATATTAATAGATTTTCTTGTTTTTTTTGAAGAACCTATTGAAGCTACTGAAAGAAAAATGGCACATGAGTCTGTTAAGTTAGAAAATCTTTGGTGGGTGCGTCAAAATTTATTCACTAATCTGGACAATGTGAGATTAATAGATGAGGATTTAGGGATTCATGAAACTGCTAGATTCAAATTAGCAGGAGGAAGCTCTATTGTTGAAATGAGTAATGTTGGTCTTGGCCGTGATCCAAATGGACTTGTAAGAGTTTCAAGAGCAACTGGTTTAAATATAATAATGGGCTCCGGTTTTTACGTAGGTCTTGCCCAAACAAGAGCAATTCAAATGATGAGTCCAGAAGAGCTTGCAAATATTATAATAAAAGATATATTCGAAGGGGTTAACGGTACTGATGTTTGCGCAGGCATGATAGGTGAAATAGGTGCAATGGTACCAATTGAAGAATTTGAAATAAAATCACTTAGAGCTGCAGCAATAGCTCAAAGAGAGACTGGGGCACCTATAAATATACATCCTAGCCATAGTGATAATTTGGTTATTGAAAATATAAAAATACTAAAAGATGCTGGTGCTGATTTATCTCATACCGCAATTAGTCATTGTGATGCTTGGTGTTTAACTGAAGATATTCTAAAAATGATTTTAGATGAAGGTTGCTATGTAGAATTTGATACTTTTGGTTACGAAGGATATTTTCCACCATATCAAGGCCGTCATTTTAATTTTCCTACTGATGAACAAAGAGTTAAAAATTTATTTAAATTAATTAAAAAAGGATATTTAAATCAAATTCTGATTGCATCAGATCATTGTGTAAAAACATCATTAACTAAATTTGGAGGTTTTGGTTATGACCATATTCTAAGAAATGTTGTTCCTCTGATGTTAATGAATGGGATATCAAAAGATCAAATTAATACAATTCTAATTGATAATCCAAAAAATTTATTAACTTTTAAATCAACATAAATCTTTTTATATTTAAGAAATAATAAAATGACTCCAAAAGAAATAATATTAAATATTCTTAACGGTAAAGATGCTCCCAGAAAAGGTGTTTTAAATCCTGTTTCATCAACTACAGTTGAGCAAATGAAGATTACAAACTCTTATTTTCCTGAAGCACACTATGATGCTAAAAAAATGTTTGAGCTCTCAAGGGCAAGCTATGAAGTTTTAAATTATGATGGGATAATGCCTGTTTTCAGTGTTGTAATAGAAGCTTACGCAGCAGGATGTAGCGTAAATTGGGGCGAACCAGAAATGATGCCACAGATATTAGGAAAACTTTGGAAAGGTTATAGTGACATTGAGATTAAAAAAGACTTTCTCTCTAATCATGCCGTGAGAGCAGTTCTTGATTGCATAACTATGCTAAAAAACAAATATCCTGATGTAACTGTAATAGGCAAAGTATTTGGTCCCTGGACGCTAAGCTATGATTTCTTCGGCGTTGAAGATTTTTTAATAAAAACAATAGAAGAGCCAGAGGAAGTAAAAGATATTTTAAATAAACTAAGCGAGATAACTGTTAAATTTGCAGATGCTCAGATAAAGGCAGGAGCAGATGTAATAACTGTTGCGGATCATGCAACAAGGGATCTTTGCAGTCCAATATCTTACAGGGATTTTTTAATACCAATCCACTCAATGCTTGCCAGTCAGATTAAAGCTCCTATTATGCTTCACATATGCGGCGATACGCTAGACAGAATTGAATATATATCCCGCACCGGAATGGCTTCTTTCCATTTTGAATCAAAAGTTGACGCATGCAGAGCAGTAGAGATAGCGGATAAAAGGATTAAACTCATAGGAAATATTAACAATACCTCTACTCTTTTATTTAGAAAGCCTCATGATGTAAAAAAAGAAGTAGATTATGCGATGAACTGCGGAGTAGACATAATAGGACCGGAATGCGCCGTCCCCCTTATTACCCCTTTAGAAAATTTAAAAGAAATTTCAAGGGCTGTAAAGGAAAGGACAATATCAAATGTATAAACCTGATTTTAACAATCTAAAGAATATTCTTATGTGCAGGGACAAAAGATATTTACCATTAATAGAGCTTCATATTGATGAAGGTTTTAAGGAAAAATATCTTTTAAAAAAATCGTTATCTCTTAAAGATGAAATCATTTTTTCTCTTGAGCACTGTCAAGACTTTATTTTAGCAGCTAAAGGGATATTAAAACCTGCGAAAACAATCGGAAAAAGAACCGAAAAAAACGGCATGTCCTGGGCTGATGAAGAAGACGGCCTTATCAGAAATCAGGCTGATTTTGAAAATTACTGCTGGATGGATCCAAATAGCGAGGACTACTCCATTTTTAAAAAAGCAGAAAAAATCATGCCGGAAGGAATGAAGATAATAGCTACGGGAGGCAAGATATTTACAGCATCGTGGATGCTTATGGGATTTAACAATTTTTGCATTTCAACCATCGAAAACTATGGTCTTGTTAAAAAGATATTTGCAGAAGTAGGGCGCATTCAGTTTGAAGTTTTCAAGCAGATTGTAGAATTTGACAGTGTCGGGGCATTTGCAGCTGTTGATGATATTGCATATACTGAAGGCCTGATGATTTCAGCAGATATTCTCAGGGAAAATCTTTTCCCATGGTATAAAAAGATGGGTGAAATCTGCAGAAAAAAAGATATCCCTTTTATCTATCATTCGGACGGAAGAATTTGGGAGATAATTGATGATCTCCTTGATTGCGGCTTTAATGCAATTCATCCCATAGAGCCCAAAGCCATGTCAATAAAGGAAGTAAATGATAAATATAAAGACATGCTCTGTCTTTTGGGAAATATTGAAATGGATACATTAATAAGGGGAAGCTCGCAGGAAGTAAAAAATCTTGTATTAAGCAACATAAAAAATATAGCTTCTGACGGATTTTATGCATGCGGCTCTAGCAATACCATAACAACACCTATGCCGGTTGAAAATGTTAAAGCAATGGTGGAAACCGTCAGCAGCTATGGAAAATTCCCGATAAAAACATACTAATTAAGAATATGAAATAGGAAGGAAAAAATGGAAGTAAAGAATTTAGAAGGGAAAATACAAACAGTAACAGGGCTGATTGATCCTGATTCTTTAGGGATAACATTAACACATGAACATCTATTATATGATTCACAAGTCCACTCAGTTAATTTAAATAATGCTTCAGAAAAAAGCATAGCTGAGCAGCCTGTTAGTTTAGAAAATCTATGGTGGGTTAGATATAATATGTGGAATAGCATTGATAATGCTCGTTATACTGATGAAAATCTTGCAATAAAAGAAGCTATGAGATTCAAAATAGCTGGAGGAGATACTATTGTTGAAATGACAAACTATGGAATTTGTAGAGACCCTCAAGGGTTGCACAGAATATCAAGAGCAACTGGTTTAAATGTTGTAATGGGATCAGGGTTTTATGCTGCAGGTTCACAAAATTCAGAAACATTAAAATTAAAAGAATCAGAAATGGCAGAAATAATAATCAAAGATATTTTAATTGGGGCTGATGGGACCAATATTCGCGCAGGTATGATAGGGGAGATAGGCGCAATGGTGCCAATTGAAGAATTTGAAATAAAATCACTTAGAGCTGCAGCAATAGCTCAAAAAGAGACTGGGGCACCTATTAATATACATCCTAGCCATAGCGATAATTTGGTTATTGAAAACATAAAAATACTAAAAGATGCTGGTGCAGACCTAAGCCATGTTGTAATTAGTCATTGTGATGCTTGGGATTTTTCAAAAGAAGTTATGTATGAGATTTTAAAATATGATTGCTATGTAGAATATGATTGTTTTGGTTATGAAGGTTATTTCCCAGAATATCATGGTCGTCATTTTAATATGTTGACAGATGAACAAAGAATCAAAAAAATAATAGAACTTATAAATGATGGAT
>Ga0351892_10315_pt1 | contig 12919 bp, 8 predicted proteins | sample TotcelFGM3001K14_FD_206763 | JGI IMG/M metagenome (GOLD analysis project Ga0351892, IMG submission 206763) | Enriched cells from coal bed in the Powder River Basin, Montana, United States - Total cells FGM rep3 HSBNCT.FGM.300.1.K14 ... | reverse complement strand
AGTCCCGCGCGGCCTGGAAGAAGGTGGATGCCCAGACGAACTTGATGGCTTCCACGAGCTTCTTGAAGCGCTCGGCGTCCGAGGGCTGGTTGTTGGGTATCATCTTGGTCTGGTAGATGCCCGCGAACGGCTCGTTCCTTGCGTCCTCCAGCAGGCTCGAGGAACGAACCGCAAGGGGGGTGCGGGTGTCCATCATGAAGCTCATCAGGTCACCTACCAGGACGGGCGAGATGTCGCCCCTCATGAAGGCCGACGCTATCCGCTCATCCGGCTCCGCGGTGGTCGCGTAACCGTGAAGGCCGTTGCGGTTGATGAAGTCGTCGAAGTACTCGGTCGAGATGACCCTGAAGGGGGGCACGAACACGGGGATCGATGAGAGCTCTTCGCCGGGTTTGGACTCCTCAAGGGTTTTCATGGCGAAAAAAAGGCCCGAAGCCTTTCCCCCGATGCCTCCCGTACCGTAGACAACCGGTTTCCCGTTACCTTCCCCTGCGCTCATCATGGCCGCCCTTTCAGGTTAAGCTTACGGCAAACATATGATGATTTGGGAAGTGCGGTCATGGGCCGGGGCTCCTTCCCCGCCATCCGAAAAGTGACGGAAAAGAACTTTCCGGGCTATATTCAAGCCTCGCATCTTCCCTTGGAGGCATAATGAACGGCCGGGTCATCGGTGTCGACCTGGGCTCGGTGAGCGCCAAATTCGCCGTGCTCGAGAACGGTTTGATAGTAGAGGAAGGTTACATGAGGCACAGGGGAGACCCTGTTGCAGCCCTCATGGAACTTCTCAGCAGCACTCCGGTCGAGGGGTGGGAGACGACACCCGTTTCCCTGACCGGAAGCGGAGCCCAGCGTCTTGCCCGTTTCCTGGGCGTGCAGCCCGTGAACGAAGTGGTAGCGCTGGCCGCGGCGGTGAGGCACTTCGTGCCGGGTGCCGGGAGCGTGGTGGAGATGGGCGGACAGGATTCCAAGCTTCTCCAGTTCAGGCATGACGGTGATGACATGCCGGTGTTCGACGATTTCGCGACCAATACCATCTGCGCCGCGGGGACCGGCAGCTTTCTCGACCAGCAGGCGGCAAGGCTCGGGCTTACCCCCGAGGAGATGGGCGCCCTGGCCGAAAACTGCGCCAAACCCCCCCGGATAGCGGGACGGTGCAGTGTTTTCGCAAAGAGCGACATGATCCACCTTCAGCAGATCGGGGCAACTGTCACCGAGATAGCCTCAGGTCTCTGCTTCGCCGTGGCCCGCAACTTCAGGAGCACCATCGCAGCGGGCAGGGAGTTCCGCGGCCCCGTGGCCTTCGTTGGGGGGGTGGCGGCCAATCCGGCAATGGTGAAGGCTTTTCGGGACGCGGTTGACGGTTTGCGTCTCTTCGTTCCCGAGCACTTCAGGGTGCTTGTGGCTGCGGGTGCGGCGATTGCCTCAGGTGAAACCGCAGGCCTGACCGCAGAAGCCCTTCGAGGCGCCCGGGCTTCGTCGGCCCGCCACGCCGATGAGGTGATTCCCCCCCTGGCCCCCTTCGCGCTTCCGCCAGTCGCCTCCTTTTGCGCGGGTTCGTCCGGGAACGGTGTCTATCTGGGGATCGACGTTGGTTCAATAAGCACCAACCTGGCCGCCGTGGACCCGGAGGGAAACGTTGTGGCAAGGGTTTACCTCCGCACTGCCGGAAGACCGCTCGAAGCCGTTCGGGACGGACTTGCGCGAATCCTCGCCGACTTCCCCGAAACCCCGTCGGTTCTTGGCGTTGCCACCACGGGAAGCGGAAGGTACATGACCGGCGATTTCGTCGGCGCGGACACCGTGAGGAACGAGATAACGGCCCAGGCAAGGGCCGCCGTCCACATCGACCCCGGGGTCGACACCATCTTCGAGATAGGCGGCCAGGACTCCAAGTTCATCTCACTGAGGAACGGAAGGGTCGTTGACTTCGAGATGAACAAGGTGTGCGCCGCCGGGACCGGCAGCTTTCTGGAGGAGCAGGCGGAGAAACTTGGGATACCCATCACAGGGTTCGGCCCCCTTGCCCTGGAATCTCCCGCACCGGCCAGGCTGGGGGAGCGCTGTACCGTTTTCATGGAGACCGACGTTGTGAGCCACCAGTCCGACGGCACGCCGCTTCCTGACATAGTCGCCGGCCTGTGCGTTTCAGTGGTCAGGAACTACCTGCACCGTGTGGTGGGAAGAAGGGCCATAGGCGACAGGATCTTCTTCCAGGGCGGCACCGCCTTCAACCAGGGCGTCGTGGCTGCGTTCAACCATGTTCTCGGTGACAAGACCGTCACGGTCCCGCCCCATCACGACGTGACGGGGGCCATCGGCGCCGCCCTTCTCGCCCGTGACATGAAACCTTCGAGATCGTCTTTCAGGGGCTTTTCCCTGACCAGTGAGACCTGGCATCAGGACAGCTTCGTATGCAGGGCGTGCGCCAACCACTGCGAGATACACAGGGTCACTCTGCAGGACGGCCGGAAGCTCTACTACGGTGGAAGGTGCGAGAAGTACGAGACCGGCAGCCTCCAGATCAGGGCCGGCGGCGAGAGCCTTTTCAAGCTTCGCGAGGAGCTTCTGCGGAAGTTCGCCGAGGAATCCGACCTCGAACCCAACGGCCCAGTCGTGGGTATTCCCGAAGCCCTCTGGTTCTGGGAGCTGTATCCCTTCTTCGGAACCTTCTTCAGGGAACTCGGGTGCAGGGTGGTGACAAGCGGTCCCTCCGACTCGGAAACCGTTCACAGGGGGGTCGAAAGCACCGCTGCCGACACCTGTTTCCCGGTGAAGATAGCCCATGGTCATGCCGCAAGACTTCTCGACATGGGTATAGATTACCTGTTCGTGCCCAGCATCCTCAGGAGCTCGAAAGCGTTGGGGGACTTTACCGAGAGCCACAACTGCCCCTTCATTGAGGCGGCGCCTTACCTGCTCGACGCCGGCCTCTCCCTTAAAGAGAGAAAAACGCCCGCCACATTGAAGCCGGTCCTGGATTTCAGCCTTCCCGGGAGGCAGTGGATGAAGCCCCTTGTCGAAATGGCGTCTTCGATGGGCTTTGACGCCGAGTCATCGGCCAGGGCGGCCCGGAAGGCCGTGTCATCACAGGAGAAGTTCAGAAAAGCGCTTCTGAAGGAGGGCGAAAAAGCCCTCTCATCCGTGGGGGACCGCCGAGCCTTCGTAGTGGTGAGCAGACCCTACAACGGGAACGATCCCATGGTGAACACCGACCTTCCACAGAAGCTTGCCAGGCTGGGGGCGCTGGTGATCCCCATCGACTTTCTCGACCTCCCGCTTGAAGAGGTATGGAAGAAGCACCCGAACATGTACTGGGCGTATGGCCAGAAGATCCTTGCCGCCGCCGTCGCCATCCGCAGGGACCCGCGGTTGAACGCCGTCTACATATCCAACTTCGGATGCGGCCCCGACAGCTTCATCGAGCACATCTTCACCGAACTGATGGGGGACAAGCCGTACCTTGGTATAGAGATAGACGAACACGCCGCCGACGCCGGGCTGATAACCCGGTGCGAGGCCTTCCTCGCTTGATGCAAGGGTTCCGGCCGCCGGCAACGCCGTATCACAGAGTTCTGAACCCGTGGCTTCACTTGACGGACGCACCCTCTGGATCCCCTACATGAGCGACGCAAGCCACATCGCGGCCGCTATTGCCCGAAGCGCCGGCCACGACGCCAAAGTGACGCCGCTCACCTCATCGGCGACCGTGGCGCTTGGAAGAAGCGTCACCAGCGGCAGGGAATGCTACCCGGCCATCATCACCTCCGGCAGCATGATGGAGATACTGCGTGACAATCCGCCCGAAAGAACGGCGTTCTTCATGGGAACGGCGAGCGGACCATGCAGGTTCGGCCAGTACTGCCAGTACCACGGGATGATCCTGAAGCGGCTGGGCTACCCGGGGGTTCCCATCGTCACATCAAGCAGCAGTGACAGTTATTCAAGCGTGGATGGTTTTTCCAGCTTCAACAGACAAAAAGCGCTCTACCAGGGTATCAGCCTGGTAGACAACCTCTACAAGGCGCGCTTCCGGGTCCGCCCCTACGAACGGAACCGCGGAGAGACCGACAGGGTCTACGGGCAGCAGCTGCTGAAGGCATGCGAGAGGGCGGAGAAGGGGCTGAGCCTGGGAAAATGCGCACAGGAAGCTGCCCGGGCCTTCTGCGCCATCCCCGTGGACGGCTCCGTCCGCAGACCGAGGGTCGCCGTATTCGGCGAGATCTACATAAGGAACGATCCCTACGCCAACGACAACACCCTGGACAGGATAGAGGAGCTGGGCGGAGAGGTGGTGTACAGCCCCATCGCGGAATGGATGGAGTTCGTGAACCTGAGCTTCATCGAGAAATCGAAGAAGCTGAACAGACAGGGCAGCGTCATGACCGGGAAGATCAAGGCCGGCGTCATGGCAATGATGAAACGCCCGGTCGAAAAGCCATTCGAGAAGCTCTTCGCCGACACACCGCACGCCGGCGCCGAGGCCATCCTCAGGGCCGCCCTGCCCTACATGCCCGAGAACATCGGCGGCGAGGCCATTCTGTGCATCGGCGCGCCACTTGCGCTGATGAGCCACGGCGGCATTCAGGGCGCTGTGAACGTCCTGCCCTTCGGCTGCCTTCCTGGAACCGTCGTGACGGCGGTCTCCCGCAGGATACGCAGGGACAGGCCCGACCTTCCATGGCTGAACCTTGCCTTCGACGGCCAGGAAGACACCGACAACACATCAAGGCTGGAAGCTTTCATGTTTCAGGTGAAGAAGTACGCTGACAGGAACGGAGACTGACATGGACACCATTCTCGAGTCACTTCTTGCATACCTTGACGGAAGCCCGACCTCTTCCCATACGGGGGCCTTGAGCGCTGAGTTCCTTTCAGGGAACGGTTTTGAGCGGGTGAACCCCGAAGACGCATGGGACCTGCTGCCGGGCGGCAGGTATTTCACCATGTACTCACCCTCCACACTGGCTGCCTTCGTTATGGGAGCAAAGAAACCCTCCGATACCGGCTTCAGGATAACCGGCGCCCATACCGATGCCCCGGGGCTCCAGCTCAAGAGTTCCCCGTACTCGTTCAGAGAGGGTCTTGCCACACTGGGCATCGAGGTCTACGGCGGCCCGCTCTTCAGCACATGGTTCGACAGGGACCTTGGCGTGGCGGGCAAAGCCGTCACGAAGGAGGGGAGGATTGCGCTCTACAGCATAAGGGAGCCCCTTCTGAGGATCGCCTCTCCCGCCATCCACCTCAACCGGGAAGTGAACAAGAAGGGTTTCAAGGCCAACCCCGAAAGCGAGATGCACCCCATCTTCGCCACCGTCGATGACTATCCCGCTTTCAGGAAGGCGGTCTCGGAAACCGCGGGGCTGCGCCCCGACGACCTGGCCTTCTTTTCGGCGGAGCTGGTCAGCACTGAACGGGCTGTTCTGGCCGGGGTCAACCGCGAGTTCCTGGCGGCCTCGCGGATCGATGACATCGCGAGCTGTCATGCAGCCCTCAACGCGATCGCGCAGGTCACATCTCCGGAGTCGACCGCTGTGGCCATTCTCTTCGACAACGAGGAAGTGGGAAGCCGGACAACCGCGGGTGCCGCAGGCCCCTTCCTTGAAACACTTCTGGAGCGCATCTGCGGTGGACGGGAAGAGTACTTCAGGGCCGTCACGAAAAGCGTTATGGTGAGCGCGGACTGCGCGCACGCGGTACACCCGGACTGGGCGAACAAGCACAGCCAGCAGTCAAGACCGAGGCTTAACGGAGGCCCGGCCGTGAAGTACAGCGTTATGCAGAACTACGCAACCTGTGTGGAGACAGGGGCTTACTTCACCCGCTGCGCCGCAAGGGCCGGGGTGACGCTCCAGGAGTTCACGGGCCGCACCGACGCCCTCGCTGGAAGCACGATAGGTCCCATAACCGCCTCCCGGACCGGCATTCCGACCGTTGACGTGGGCAATCCCATGCTCGCCATGCACTCGATAAGGGAGACAAGCGGCGCCCATGACCACCGAAAGATGATGGACTGCATGAGGGTGCACATGTCGTCGGAGGTTCCGTTCAAGGTCTGACGCCCGCTTGACGCAGAACAGGGCGCTGTCAATGATTTGGACAGGGTTTCGGGAAACGTTATCGAAGAGAGGGGGACCAATGAGAGGAATGATCTTGCTCGCGCTATTGGCATCGGGTCTGGCCATGGCCTGGACGCCGAACTGGCAGCCTTCCTACGAGCTCACGTGCGCCGGTGTGATAATCGACGTGGGTTACTACGCCGCGCCCTGCGTGGTGGACTGGGACGGCGACGGCCTGAAGGACCTGGTGCTGGGGCAGTTCGCAAGCGGGAACATCCGTTTCTACAAGAACGAGGGCACCAACTCGGCCCCGGTCTTCAACTCCTACACACTTATCAACGCCGACGGCAGCCCCATAACGCTGCCCTACGGTTGATGCACCGGAGCGACGAATCCACAGGTCGTGGATTGGAACAACGACGGCATGCTCGACATCATCGTGGGTGACCGGAACGGGTACGTCAACTACTTCCGCAGGACCTCCGACAGCCCCATAACCCTTACACAGATGCCCAAGATCACATGCGCCGGGGTGATCATCAGCGTGGGCTCTAACTCCGCCCCGGTGGCGGTGGACTGGAACGAGGACGGCAAACTCGACATGCTCCTGGGGAACGAAAGCCCCGGGAACGTGAGGCTCTACTTGAACGACGGAAGCGATTCCGCCCCCGTTTTCAGCTCCTACAGCCTGATCCAGAACGGTTCCACAGCCATCGCCCACTACAGGAACTGCCCCCAGGTCCATGACATGAACGGCGACGGATTGAAGGACCTGCTCTGCGGCGCCAACGACAACAACGTGTACTACTACGAGAACATCGGCACGAACGACGCTCCGCTGTTCAACGGCTATGCGTCAATTGCCTACAAATACTCCGGGATGCGCCTCTGGGTTGATGACTGGAACGAGGACGGCCTTCCCGACATGCTCACAAGCGACTACAACGGCTATGTCTGGATGTGGATACAGAACGCGACCGGTACGGAAGGGACTGCGGAGGCCGTCCCCGGAAGAAGCCTTCACGCCGGCCAGAACCCGTTCCGCGGATCGGTCGTCATAACCGGCACGGGGTTCGAATCCGCCGGAATCCGGATATTCGACATCTCGGGCAGGACTGTACTCAGTGAGCCGTTCAACGGAAGCCTGGTCTGGAACGCCGAAGACGTTCCCCAGGGAGCATACCTGGCAAGGGTGACCGACGCTTCCGGGTCATCAACGCTCAGGATGGTGAAGCTGTAGCTTTTCTTTACGGCGCCCCGCCTTTCCAAAGTTCTGGCGGGGCGCTTCCGCTTATCCTGCCTTCCCTGGATTGGATTCGCATTCAACGGTCTGGCTGTGACCGCACGCACCGTGACGGCACAAGAGCATGCCCTGAACGCATTGGAAAGCCGATCAATGCCTGCAAGCGAATGCGCGGCAGGGCGGTGAAAGTGGGGGATGAGATGGGAAAAGCGTTCCGTTTGATGCTGCTTCTCTGGTTGCTTCTGCCCTGTGGAGTTGCCACGGCGGAACGGGTTCCGAGCCAGCGCGAGCTGAACGGCTTCGTCATCGGCCAGCACCGCGATGCCATCACATCATCCTTCGGGAAGCCGTACATGGAGGAGACCACGAGCGACGGCTGGCTGTATCTGACCTGTCTGGTCTCCGAGGACCCGCTGGCCTATTGGGGCTTCAAGTTCCCCCCCGACCATATGGATCGCTTGATATCGGTACAGTATGCGGGCGATCCCGACCCGGGCATGCGTCCCTTTGCCGGAGTCCGCCTCGGCTCCACGGATGAAGAGGTTATGGGCGTTTTCGGTCCTCCCACCTCCACGGAGAGGCTCACGGACCCCCCCGTGGAGTTGTGGCTTTACGAGGGCGTGAACTATTCATTCGAGTTTGGGGGTGACGGACGGCTTTCATCGATCCAGATCTTTGGCTACGATGGGTTTGGCGACCCTTCCGGTTTCCCGGAGACGATGCCCTGGGAGGATGTGCTTGCCCTTCTGGGGTCGACTGATCCGGAGCGACTGATGGATGCTGTTTCCTCCGATGCCGAGATCTCGTCCGGTGAGGATCACTGTTACGTTGACCGAAGCATGTGGAGCACGCTCACCGGCACGACCTCGCTTTTTCGCGGGGAGTTGACCCGGGCCTTCGAGGCGCTGAGTACGGAACCGGCATGGGAGCCCGCAGAGGTCCGCGTCAGGTTGGCGAGGGATGGTTCGCCCTGTACGGTCTACCGATTCGAACAAGGCTCGCCGGTCATTCAGGTCGTGCTGATCTCCGAGGCCGGAGAGTGGCGGATATGGGAGATTGAGATCCGATAGACGCAGCGGGCCGCACTGGCTTGTTCAGTGCGACCGCCTTGACTTTCAGGGCCTTTCTTCGCAGAAAACAGACCAGTGAGGGAGGCTTTCGTGAGCATCAGCCCGGGTCTGCTGACCAGGTACGGAATACCTGCGCACAAGTCATCGTCCTGGATGGACGACCTTACGGGGCTGCCCAACCGGCGCTACCTCCTTCACGCCCTTGATTCGCTCATCGCGCTCGATCGGGAGTTCTCTGTTCTGTTTCTGGACATGGACGGCTTCAAGCGTGTGAACGACACTCTGGGGCACGAAGAGGGCGACACCGTCCTTGAGCGTGTGGGGGAGATACTTGTGAACCGGGTCCGGTTCGACGATCGTCCCGTCAGGTTCGGAGGTGACGAGTTCGTCGTTCTCGTCCCGGGCGCCGATTCGGGCAACAGGGTGGGCGAACGGCTTCTCGAAGCCATCAACAACACCCTGAAGCCACGCTGGGGGGTCACCGCGAGCATCGGTGAGGCTCTCTTCCCTCTCCACGGTCCGCTGGGGGGTGATGTCCTCAGGGCGGCCGACCGTGCCATGTACAGGGCAAAAAGTGCGGGCGGGAACTGCATCAGAAGGGCGCGCGAAACCGGTGAAACCCTTTTCTGGCACGACGATGTGTTTGTGGGACGTGACGATGAACTGGCTCTGATCGTAAAGGCCCAGGCGTCGCCGGAGAATGCGGGCCTGCTTCTGACCGGCGACGCGGGTTCAGGCAAGACCCTTCTTCTCGAAAGGGCCGCCACTGCTTTTCCGTCAGCTGCGGTGTGCCGCATCGAGGGAAGACCCGAGCTATCAGGCATCTCGTGGGCTCCGCTGCTGCCATGGGTAAGGGGTCTGGTGTCAGCGTCCGAAGCCGGTCCCGAAGCCCCCTGGTCGCGGGTGCTCAGCGGCATCTTTCCGGGAGTGTTCCCCGAATCCGCGTCCGCGCTCGTTCGCCCGGATGCCCTGGCCGTTCTCGAAGCCCTATCGGCGCTTTTCTCCACCAGGCTTCCAACTGTCTTCCTTGTCGACAACGCGCAGTGGCTCGATCCCGGGACAGCCTCTTTCCTCGGTTACGCCCTCCGGGTCGGGATCCCATCCGGTTTCTTCCTTGTGGTTTCCACACGCTCGGACTCGCTCGAGGCTCTGTCGGCCTTGTTTCCCGGGTCCGGGCAGTTCCGGCGGCTTCACCTCAAACCCTTCGACCGTGAACAGGTGGGCGAGCTGGTCCGCGCCAGACTTGGCTCGTCAAAGCCGCTGCGGGAGATCAGCGCCAAGGCGTTCAGGTTCTCCGGGGGAAATCCCCTTTTCGCCTGCGAGTTCCTGCGGGCCGGCTGTTCGCAGGACGGCGAGTTTTCGGGCGAGGGTCTTCCGGGGGAAGGCGCTCTGTCCTCCATCCCCGAAAGTGTTGAAGGAATCGTGAGAAGCAGGCTTCTTGACCTTTCGGAAGAGTGCCTTACGCTCCTGCAGCACGCTTCGGCTGACCGGAGGGGCAACCCTGACCCCGGTCTGCTCGTTGAAAGCACGGGCCTCACCGAGGGAGAGGTCCTGGGTTTCCTTGATGACGCAGTGAAGGCGGGGGTTCTGGTGCCCGGCCGCGAGGCCCTTCTGAGTTACCGCTTTCCGAACGAGGCCGTAAGGCTCGCCGTTCGCTCGTCCGCGCCGCAAAGCGTTCTTGTCGTTGCCCACGCTGCGCTGGCGAAGGCTCTCAGGCAGAACGGCGACTTTCTTGAGGCCGGCTATCACCTCGAGGTTATCGGAAGCCATTTCCAGGCGTACATGACCTACAGGGAAGGTTGCAATGCCAACCGCACGACCTGGCTGCCAGGTGTGGGCGTTGCCTGCCTGCAGAGGGCCAGATCGCAGGCCATCGGTCTGGCGGCCTCCGGACGGGTGGCCGCAGGAGACGTGTTCGATATCGATGAAGGACTTATCCGTGCCCTGGTGAACTGCGGTTACTGGGAGAAAGTACGGGAGACTGCCCTTGAAGCGGCCGATTACGCCAGAACCCACGGCGCTCCGGAAAGGGCTTCCGCCCACATGCTGCTTGCCGCAGACAGCCTTCGCGTCCAGGGAAGAAGCCCCGAAGCGGTTCATGAGCTTGAAGGGATACTTCCTTCGGCCATGGGGAATGACAGGGTGGACGCACTCATCAAGCTGTCCGATTCTCTCAGCAGGGCGTGCAGGGCACACGAAGCGCTGGACCGGCTGACCGAGGCCGAATCGCTTCTGGACCGGACCACGCCCCGACACGATGAGCACCTTGTGCAGGTCGCGCACAAGAAGCTCTTCTGCGCGATTGCTTTGAACATGCCCGGCATGGGCTACCAGGCCTGCCGCGACATGCTGAGCCACAGGGTGGGGGATTTCACGTTCCACTGGTACTTCGTCCATGACATCGGCGAGTTCCACCTTCTTGCGGGTCAGCCCGTCACTGCCCTGAAGCATCTCAGGGAAGCCGAACGCCTTGCCCTTGAACAGGCCTCGTTCTACGGAAGGACCTGCTCCCGGGCCCTGGGGGTGGATGCGGAGTACCACTCATTCCAGAACCGCCGGGTGGAAACGGGGATCGGGGAAGTCGCAAAGAGCGCTGAACGGCTCGATGACTCCGAATTCGTGAGGGAAATGGACCTGATACGGTGCAGGATGCTCCTGGAAGGCGGCCATGTCGAACTGGCGGCCGAAGCCCTGAAAGACCCGCTTCTGAAGCGGTCCGACTGTCCCGCTGCCCTCTTCACGAATTCACTGATACTTGAGCGAACCGGGGACTTCAGAGGTTCGCTGAACTCCGTCGAGCGGGCTCTGCGGGTGGTGGGGGACACATGTCTTGCGCCCATCAGCATCAACAGCATCAGCATCACGAGGGATGAACTGGAGCTTCAGCGGATATGGATGGAGATCAGGCTCACGAATCCGCCCGGCTCGACCGAGACCCTGAGGGAACGAATGCTCACCGGATCGCCCAGGTCATCGTTCCGGGCCGCCGGACTGCTTGCCCTTCACCTTGGCGGTATGGGCCGGACACAGGAGGCCGACACAGTGATCTCTGAAGCCAACGCCAGGAAGGACTGGTTCGAGATGCTCCGCCAGCGCCATGAGAACCTTTTGATCGGGGCGGCATGGAACGAAGGCTTCCGGCGTGAGGCGCAGCGCATGGAGGATGAGGCTTCGGATCATTCTCCTGAAGCGCCCGGGGAAGGATGCCTGACATGAACCGGACAGCTCAGCGCAAGGTTTCTCCCGACAACCTCTCGCGGGTGATCTTCGGGGCCGACTCGGCCGGGGGCAGGGCCTACGACATTGGTCACATCGTGGTGATCCTCACCAGTGTCGCCGTAACCATGGCTGCAAGTGTCGCTTCCCTCAATGCCGCCCATGGTTCGATACTCCACACTGCCGAATGGGTCCTAACGGGTCTCCTCACGCTGGACTACTGCCTGCGGCTCTTCTCCGTCCGAAACCGCCTTCGATACGCACGCAGTTTTTTCGGCATGGTGGACCTGGTGAGCATTCTTCCCACATACCTTGGCGTGTTAATCCCGGGAACCCAATTCCTGTCAACGGTAAGGTTCCTGAGGATACTGAGGGTTTTCAGGGTGTTCAACCTGTCCAGCTATCACAATGAGATGCAGGCGCTTTTTCTCGCCCTGAAGACCAGCCGGAGAAGGATCGTGGTCTTCATCTTCTTCGTTCTGGTCTGTGTTGTGGTTCTCGGCTCCCTGATGTACACCATAGAAGGGCCTGCAAATGGTTTCACAAGCATTCCCCTCAGCATCTACTGGGCCATTGTAACACTGACAACAGTGGGGTACGGCGACCTCTCGCCCCAAACACCCCTGGGGCAGCTTCTGTCAAATGTCATCATGCTGCTTGGTTACAGCATCATCGTCATACCCACGGGAATAGTTGCCACCAGCGGAAGGGGAAGGGTGCCTGCCGACGGACCCTCATGCCCCGACTGCGGCGCGGCAGGGCACCAGACCGACGCCTTTTTCTGCAGGAAGTGCGGAGCGGGATTGAAGAAACCCGGCAGGGCCGACGGTTAGGAATCCCGTTTCATTCCGGGGCCGTGGGGGAGGGCGCACATCGGGCAGTCCGGCGCGAGGGATGCCGCATGGAACCCCCGCATTCCCCCGGCGACGCATGACACATCCGAAAACCCTTTCGAGAGCATTATTGCCGCGGCAAGGGCAGACCTCTGGCCTGTACTGCACAGGACAAGGTAGCCCCCCCGGGGATCAAGTTCGGCGTACCGGCTCCTGAGGTCGGGAGCGGGGATGTTGATCGAACCGGGGAAGTGGAAATCCTCGAACTCCGAGGGCGCGCGCACGTCCAGGATGGTTCTAGACCCGCCTGATGCCGCGGCGTGTGCCTCCTGTACCGAGACAAGTCCCATGCGGCCTGTTGGAAGGCCGTTCACCGCCCAGGAGAACATGCCGCCCTCGAGGTAGCCCGATATCCTGTCCAGCCCGACCCTGCGAAGCCATAGCGCCGCCGACCGGGCCTCTTCGGGGTCGGTGGCCACCAGAAGGATGTCGCGGTCAGGC
>Ga0351892_10307_pt1 | contig 13407 bp, 10 predicted proteins | sample TotcelFGM3001K14_FD_206763 | JGI IMG/M metagenome (GOLD analysis project Ga0351892, IMG submission 206763) | Enriched cells from coal bed in the Powder River Basin, Montana, United States - Total cells FGM rep3 HSBNCT.FGM.300.1.K14 ... | reverse complement strand
TATATGAAGGACTTTCATTATTATCACCTTACAGAGGATAATATAATGTATTTGTTGCTATTAAGCTGTTTTTCTATATCTCGCTACCGTACACGGACTGCCAAAACAAATAGCACCAGTAGGTATATCTTTAAATACGCTTGATCTAGCACCAATTACGGCATTATCTCCTATTGTAATACCTGGATTAACAAAAACATCCGCAGCGATCCAGACCCCATTGCCAACTACAATAGGTTTCACAGTGGTCTTTAAAAAGGGATCAAGGTAGTCATGTCCAGCAGTGCATAAAAAACTTTTCTGGGATATTAACGTGTGATTGCCAATTGTTATATGGCCAATAGAATAAAGCCAGACATCTTCGCCAATTGAAGTGTAGTCTCCAATTTCAATGCGCCATGGATAATGTAGCCGGGCACGTGGACGAATTTTAACTCCTTTTCCTAACTTACAGCCAAAAAGTTTCAATAACCACCGGCGAAAGCCATAAAGTGGAATGGGGGAGAAGCGGAAAATCGTATCCTGGCAGAGAAACCAGAGAAAAACAAAAAATCGCGGCTTGCCATAATCAAATCCAGAACGGTCTGGTTTGTCTTTTTGGAAAAAGGTCATTTTATTAATCTCCGATATAGTTCTAGAGAATTGTCCACAATAGTTTCCCAGGAGAAGCGCTCCTTAGCTATCTTGCGGGAATTTTGGGAACACTTCTCTCTCAAGGTGGAATCACCAATCATTACACGCATGGCTTTCATTAAATCCTCTTTTGTCGGTGGAACAACTAGTCCAACCTTCTCTTCCTCCACCTCCGCGACATTCGAGGTAGTGGTGATCACCACAGGTTTTCCAAACCCTAATGCTTCCACGACAACTAAAGGGAAACCTTCTGAATAAGAGGGAAGTATAAGAAATTCGGCATGACTCAAAAGGGCCTCCTTATTAAGCCCCGTAACTAATCCAGTAAAAGTTACCCTTTTTTCCAGACCCGCTTCGCTAACCAATTGTTCAAGATTCCTACGGTAACCTCCTTCATCAGGGCCTGCCAAGACCAGTTGCCACTCCGGAAAATCTTTTGCCAGCTCAGCAAAAGCCGGAAGAAGTAAATCCAAGCCCTTTATCGGATGTAGACGCCCTAAGAATAATACAAAAGGACGGTTCTTGAGTTCAGGAAAGGCATCTTCTAATTGGTCCCGGCTTGGTTTATCCTTATCTATTGTGAGGTCGATCCCCCAGGGGATTTGTTTTACAAAAGTATTGATGTTATGTTTCTGCAAAAATTGTGTTTCGGTATTATTACACACTACAATTCCTGAGGCCTTTTTTAATATGCGCCTCAGCACTATAGCCATGTATAATTGCTTTTTTTGTCGTTTCAGGTCCATGCAGAATGGCGCAAAAAGACCATGAGTGTAACAGAGATAAGGAATTCCAGCTCTATATGCAGCCTGGGCAGCCATTCTGGCAGGGTCGCCATAGAGATGATGAATCAAAACTAGGTCAAAGTCTCCTTTTTTAAGTTCCTTCAACTTATGACCCATTGCTGGACTAAAAAAAAGTGCAAAAGGCTTCCTTCTTCTCCCAAACCACCAACGAGGGTAATAGTGGACCGGTACGGCATCAATAACTAACGGTCTCGCCTGCGGCAATTCCAAATCTTGAGTGCCGTTAGCATTAGTGGTATAGACTCTCACCCGATGACCAGCCTTTATCATGGCCTGATTTAATCTATGTATTGCAGATATCGGTCCGCCATAGATAACTGCCGGGGTGTAGTTTGAACAAACAACTAATATATTTAATAAACGATGATTATCCATCCGTTATCTCATTGATATTTCATGACCGATTGTATGACTTGAAAAAGGTTTTGAGCGTAGGTATCAAGGGTCCATGCACTGATTACGTGTTGAGCAGCCCGGGACATTGATTGCAGGTCCACCTGTCCTGAGGATAACTTCAGCATAAGCTGGGATAATTCAGTCACATCGGACGGGTCAAAAACGTATCCATTGATTCCAGGAGAAATTAGGTCTATGGCACAGTTGCAAGCTTTACTGACCAGCACCGGCAGTCCCGCGGCCATGGCCTCATTCACTACCAGGCCCCAAGTATCGCGCTTACTAGGTAAGATAAGGCACTGAGCCAGGCCGTAGTAAATTGGTAGTTCATCGATCTGCTTAAACCCTGTTAAATGGACTTGTTGAATTCCTTGTTGCCGAATTTCCTGCCTTAGTTTAGTCTCTAAAGGTCCGGAACCACAAAGGACTAAAGCCCAGGCCTGTTCTGGAGAGTCTTGACAATACCTTGAATATGCTTTTAATAAAAAGGAAATATTTTTCTCTTCACTAAACCGGCCGACATACAGAAAATATTTTTCTGGAAGTTGATATCGCTTACGGAGGCTCAAGTCATTTTCTCTGGCATAGTCCGCCCGTTCTGCAAAATAATCATTGTCCACCACATCGGCTCCAACAGAGATTTTATGAGGCGGTATTCCCAAAAATTCAGCGTACTCCTTACTACATGTTCCCCCAGTCAGAGCAGCATCAAACAAGGCCACAATCTTGCTTTTGAGCCATTCTTTTATTGGGTGGCGGGCATGATCCCCTAAGGTGCTGTCCATAATAAGAACTTTTTCCCGCTTTTTTAAACAAGCCCAAGCCAACACCGTAAGCATGCCGGCGTTTTTATAACCCGCGATGGCCAAGGCTTGCGGATTTAATTCATTTAATAAGGACCAGGTAGCTCGTATGAGCGCCGGTTTAGGGACTTCTTCTAGTATTTGACCGTGAAACAGAGTATATTTTTTTTGCCTATTCCCTTCATCTTCCACAATCCAAGGATAAATAAGTTCCTGAGAAGCCAGCTCAATACCTACTACATCGAATCCCGCATTTTTCCCCTGCTCAATTGCCTTAGCTAAACGGCTTCGATGATGGGGGCCATAGTTGTTGAAACAAATAGCCAGGAGCGGTATTTTTGTCATGCTCATAAAAGGGTTACCCTCTCGCTTTTAGATTCCCACACCCAAGGATAGCTGATTGCTAGTGAGGCTATTTCACTACCAACAACGTTAATCCCCCTATTTCGGCCCACTTTTATAGTCCCTGCTAATCGTATTAAAGTGTGTTGTCCAATATCCTTTAAATAATAATTAACTAATTATTATTTTTAGAAAAATATAATCTTCATTCCTTCAGTTCTTTCTATTACAGAAGTCAGGCAATAATTATTAGTTCATAACTAACTGCTTACTTCTGAATAAATTGCGGGAGAGAGGGGGTAATTGATCTGGCAAAATCAATCAGACGTGCTTGTGCTTCTTTAAGATCGGGGTTGACTGGAGTAATCAGACGGATAAGAGCCCAATCACTACGGCGTGTTAAAATGCTATTAAATATTATTTGTGCTTTATAATAGAGTCTCTCCTTAGCCATCCACTTTCCTTGCTGTAAATTCCAGTAATATACTAAGATTCGATTATCACCCATTTTGAGAATTAAATAATGCACCGGAAATCCTGGGAAGATATCTTCGGTTCCTGTCCCTATGGTTTCCCAACCTCCACCCACCATGCAATATTTTGGGTTATGAGCCAATCCCCCTTCCATCTTCTCAGCATAGGCAATATAAAGAGAAGCTGGGGCGTTGTCATGGTTTTTAAAATCGGCTTCATAATAGTCATGTGCTCCCGTCTTTTTGAAAATTTCCGGGTCGATGTAGTTTCGTCGTACCTGCTGCCAGTCTCCCAATTGATGTGGGAAATGATCAAAACTCTGAAGCAGCGGCAGGGGAGGAACCTCGGCAACTCTGAGGGTTAAAGGGGTAATAATCAATAAGATTGCAAGGGCGATAATTAGATAAGGATTGTAATTAACCACTGCGCCTTGAGAAAGCGTTTCTGATGGGCAAGAATCTTTCGGAGCTACCTCTGTTGGTTGAATATAATTTAACACCTTGTTAAGTAAGGAAATAAAGCCAAAACAAAAAATAAAAATTAGCCAACCTGAAAAATCGTGTAAAAACCCTTCTACTAACGCTGGAAACAGACCCATTGCTGCAACTCTGATGGCATTCGCCATAATAGCGGCAGGAATAACAGCAATAATAAGTATGGCAGCCTTCCAGAGACGGCGTTGATAAAAATAATTAAAGATAAGCCCTAATGCCATAAGAGAAAGGATATAACGTAGACCGCTGCAAGCTGAGACTACTTGTAGTTGCCTAACTCCTAAATCAATGACATTCCCTTGCCGCACTAACGGAATGCCTATACCCCTTAATAATCCTGCAGCAATCTGTGAAGAGAGTAATTGTAACGGTAGGGTTACTTGGCTAATGAAAAGCGTGGGTAAAGGCATCATGAAGAATAAAAGAAGGAGGGGAAAAGCCAGAAAGCGTAACAGAGCCCAGCCCCCCAGGAGAACAGTTATGCCACCAAGCACTATTAAAAAAGAAATACGCGCACTGGGCATGTCGGCTGCGAATTTACTCAAAATAAAAACACATAATCCAAGCCCTATAACCACCAAACCTTTCCAGGATGGCTGCCAAGGCCAGCTTCGAATTTGAGGCCATTTCAGATAGATAATATAAGCACTCACTAGGGGCAAGAGCAGGCCGAAAGAATAATCCTCATCATTAATAAGCTGATTAAACAATTGCCCCAAGGTCGGCCAATACAAACCCATAATTGTCACAGCTAACGCTGCGCCCAAAATAAGTGTAACGATTAAGGAATGTTTTTTAGAGTTCATAAGATTTTACAAGCCTCATAACTTAGAAGTTTTCTTTTGAGCATAGTTAATCGAAACGTTTAAGTCTCACCCATGATAAGATTCATTTTTAAAAATACCATCTACTTGTAAAGGCATCCCACTTTTTCCTTTTGAAACCTCTCCTAGGCCCACTAGGATAAATCCCATTTTTCGCATAATCTGATAGATGTCATCAAAAAGCGGGCCTTTTTCATACAGGGGGGCGAAACTTATTTCCAAAACACAATATTTAGCCTTGCTAATGGTGTTTATGCCTCCACGAAGCACTCTATCTTCATAGCCTTGCACATCGATTTTAATAACATGCGGTTGGGGTAATTCTTTTTCTAATACAAAATCATCTAGTTTTACCATGCGGACATATTCTCCATGAGAGTCATAACAGCCATGAAATTCTGTTTTAAGAAGTTCCGCCATCGGGAGAATAGAACTTGCGTCTGGAGCATTATTCATTACATGCATCTTAATTTTTTCGTTACTATCTCCCAAAGCTACGTTGTGACAAACGATATTGGGGTATGGCTTCATTTTTTCTGACAACTTCTTAAATATTGACGGGATCGGCTCAAAGGAATGCACCTGGGATAAGTTGGGCATTTTGGCCAGGCAACTGCTGAGTATGCCAATGCTAGCCCCGATATCATAAACTATCAAACCATTATCTGTGAGGATCGGCTGTAATTGAATAAAGAACTTTCGCTCCCCATAGTTTAAGGGAATACGAAATTTTACTTTTGATTCACGTGTCTTCCAAAAAGTATAAGCCTTATTATATGAAATGTGGATTCTCAAACCAATCATTTTAAGTAGTTGATTAAATAGCATTTATATTACCTCGAAATTTAATTGTCATAATTATTTAAGTAATTATCCTGACAATAATATTTTATAAGAACTATAACTTTATAAGGAAACATAACTTTTTATTGTAAGAGTTATCTAAGTAAAGTACGTAGAACATTCTTTAAAGAGAGAGGGAATGTTGGTATAATACATGGGCAAAATTCTCCGCGGTATTTTCTGCGGCAAATTCTCGAGCTGCTGTTTCGTCAAAAAGAGCCTCCGCAGGCTTTTGGAGAAAGGTAGTGAGACCCGCGGCGATGGCACTGGGCTGCGTGGCATCGATGGTTAATCCCAGACCTTTACCCCTGACAAGTTTTCCCACCAAACCATAGTCAGAAGCTAATACGGGCCTCCCTGCTGCAGCTGCCCTTACCAATATGCCACTTGAGCCAATATGCCGCTGATATGGGATCAGCACCACATCTGCCAGATCAAAGTATGTCTCCATCTCATGAAATGGAATAAACTCGTTGACCCAAATAATTTGAGCCGAAGAGAATTCGCGAGTTATGTTAATCTGCTCCTGAAGATGATCTCTCAAGTCTGCTACGACCTTACCAACTATTAAAATTGCCAGCTGCGATGATACTACAGAGGGTAATAACCTGAGTGCCTCTAGTAGTTGGAAAACTCCTTTAGCTGCTGAGATAGCCCCAAATAGAAGGAACACCTTTCGCTGGGGCTCAACTTGTAGTATTTGTCTGAGTTGAGCAACATCATGCGTATTCTGAGGGTTTATCTTCAACGGTCCTGCTAAGGGGAAGTCCATGGGTTCCGGCAAGGGAATTATATTTACATGGGTACTATATTTCTGCAGCGGCTTTACTGCAAAAATGTCGAGGCAAAATATTCTTTTCAGAAATGGATGCCGCAGCCACTGCGATAGCATCATCGTTTTTCTTAAGTCCCGAATCCGTTCCTTCAGGGAAGGATGGTAGCAGGCAAAATCTTTATAATGCAAGGTTGGTCGGAAATAAATGCCTGAAAAATCACAAGGGGCCGCCAGCCTTAAGGTTAATGGTACTATAAAGCTGTCCAGGTACATGATTAGGCTGTGATCCACCCCTAGCCTTTGTGCATAACGGCAAAAAAGTTGCCATTCCACCATGGATTTCCGCAGAAGTGACTTCTCTTTCTCAAATCTCTGGAGCTCAACTAATGTAATAGGAGACCACAATAACTTTTCCGGGACATATTGCTTCAGTTTTTCAATGGACCCAGCATTTACCTCCATAAATTGCGGAGAAACTACCACAATAGGAAGTCCAGGAAGGTCTTGAGCGCACCAGTAGCGGATTAAATGGAGTATATGTTCGTCATGGTGCCCCCCCACTGCCAGGTTAAACACCATCACCCGAGGTGTGGCTTTAGTATGGCTTGAATAATCTTTCAATAGCCCTTCCTCCCGGAGAATTAGCCATGTAATCTTAATTAAATCCTACATCCCTCTGGTTTGATAACAATTTCTTATAGAGAGTAAAATAACTTTGGCCAATCTTATTTATTTCGAATCGTTCTTGGAAAGTTTGTTTAGCACATTTACTCATATTGAGATGCAAACTAAAATCTTCGATAAGCTTATTAAGGGCGGCAACAATGCTAGATGGTTCTCTGTCTATGAGAAAGCCATTCTGGTGGTCAGCAATGATGTCCGGTATCCCACCCACTGGGGTGGCGATAACCGGAACTCCGCAAGATAGAGCTTCCAGAATGACCATGGGAGCACCTTCTAATATGGAAGGCACCACTAATACATCTAGGTGGGGCATCAGGTTTTCCAAGGCGTTGTCCACGTACCCTTTGAAGTTGACATATTGGGGCCGTTCTTGAGCCCAAGCTGCGGCTGCATTATAATCTGGCCCATTCCCAGCGATAAGATATTTTATTTTTTTGCCGTTTTGATGTAACTCTTCCACTGCCTTACCGATCAAGTCCCACCCTTTATTCACATCAAGAACCCCCACAAAGCCCACAGTAAAAGGCGCCTCGGGGTCTATTAGACGAGGACATCCGCTTAGACTCTTATCCTCCACGGGGTTCGGGATATAATGAAAATCTTTTTTATTAAAGCCAAAAAGCTGGGAATGCGTGATAATCCCTGAACGGTCCACAGAAGTAAGGGCCAAGTTATCTTTGTCATATTTAATGAGCCGTTGTGCCAGGAGCGCAAATAACATTTTTTTATGCGCCTTATAATACTGAAATACTCCTCCATGAAAAGTGGCTACAATGGCAATGGGGCACGGTAAACTGACTCTGATAGGCATATGGAGCCCGGAAAGAGGACCTTGGTGTATATGTATCACCAAACTCTGCGGCATAAAGGCATCGTAAAGTTTCTTGATCCAGCAACTCAAAGCAGAAGAAAAGAATAATAATAGGATAGAACCAGGGAAAAAAGGTATTTTACGAAGAAAGATGGGGACATCCAATTGCTTCAGTTCTTGTTGATAATGCTGAGGCCATTTTTTATGGGCAAAAATTCCACCTGCTACAACAATCCCCGGTTGTTTCTTCATCCAAGAAATTAGAGAATGCATGATACTAAAAATTCCGGTCCCGGGATTAAAACCGATGTGTAATACTAATATATCAGGCCTGGGGGGCATATACCCTAATCCTTTCTGCTCTTATAGAATCTTTTTGAAAAATATGTTGGCCTGCCAAAGCAGGTAATATGCCTGCCATTATCCCTACAGTAAGGGAAAAACCGCGATCACTAAATAAAGAACCGGCAAGTGATATAGCAAATGAAGGAATAAGCCAAATCAATACTCCTAAGGCAACTGCTTTAGAAAAATATGTATCCCCATTAGCCATACAACGGTATGCCATTCGTAAAATAACCATAAAATACCATCCGAAAACCAAGGTTCCAAAAATACCGAATTTCATCAAAATCTCTGCATATCCATTATGCGGTCTGAAAGAAAGCCATCCAATGACTCGTTTATTTTCGCCCCTAATAATCCGATGGCCAAATCCAATCCCTAAAAAAGGGTTTTGCATAAATCCTTCCATTAATATTTTGGTTTCAAAAACTCTTCCTTGAATTGATGTATCTTCCTTAAGGTTATTGCTTGATAGCATCGTTGCATAGCGGTCTCGAGTTATTCTAGAAAGGGGAAGCTTTACTAAACCAGCTAAATCTGCCAACAATCCGCCTACAATCAGTGATAAAAAAAGAGGAATCAAATATTTCGCCATGCTATCGCGGCTAAGTTTTCCCCCTCCCAGAAAGGCCGTTGCTCCTGCCAAACATAAGGCTATAAAATATGTCCGGTATCCTCCCAGGACAATTATTAGTGAGGTAATACAAATCCACCCCCAGGCCGCAATCTTTTTTCCGTTATCTTTATGTGATATCGCTATGGCCCACAAAGTTCCTTGAATTGGTTCCCAATAAGCTGTCGCGGCGGGAAAATAAGGTAACGAAGCGGATGCCAAATCTTGTTTTCGTCCTATCCAAACCAGTTGTGATAGTACAAAGGCAGGTAATCCCACGAGCACTAAGAGCAACAATACCTTTCGGGCCTGTTCAGGTTTCCGAACAATACATAGAACCGGTAGTAATGCCAAATAACCTAAATAGGAGCTCAAATCTCTTCCAATTTCATCCAGCGAGGCTCCATTAACCAAACCATTCAAAATGGCCAATCCCAGAACTATTCCCAAAGCAAATGTCGGTGCAGTCACTGGAAATATGAATAAATTCCTTTCATTTTTGGTGCCGGCTAAATAAGATAAAATCCAAACAATAAACCAAACTGAAAATAATACGCCATAAATTACCTTAGATACGCCTATACTTGACCCTTCCCATGAGGCGACAAATATTGGTTGAGTTATTATAATAATAAAAAGCCCCCAGTAAACATTGGTAATTAATGGTAACAATACCACCAAGCCGACCACAATAACAATAAATGTTTTCTCAAAATCAACCATTTTATTTTACCGTTAGAAACATATTATATTTGTTATATATTTATATCAATAACTTCTAATCTACATATTTATCATTATGTTATCTTTTAGTATATAATACATTTCCACTTAATTCATTAATAGCCATCCATAATAGAGCTATGAATGATATTAATGCAGTTATTATTAATGATATCAATTTATAATTACCGATTGATATAATTAAATATACAGTCAATAAGACGAATATCGGTGGTCCAATAGACTTAGTAATAAATGACACTCGTTTTAAACCAAGAACATGGGCGACGTAACCATTCACCACATAGGCCAGGGAATAAACAAGATTAGCAATTGCAGCCCCGGTCAGTCCAAAGGGAGGGGCTAAAATAAAAACTAATAAAATCATTAAAAATGCGCTAGCAAAAGATACTATAGCTGGCAGTTCCGGCCTCCCCAAGCCTAAGCAGATGTTATACCCCGGTGCAGCCATGGAAAATAGAACATAGCATATTACGAGAATCCGGAAGATATCACTATAACTATTAGCAAATTGTGATGATATCCAAATATCGAGTATTTCTTTACTCCAGATTATCAAGATTATGCCGATAATTGCTAACAAGCAGGCAACTAACCGAGACGAATGATAAAAAGCCTTCCTAATATCCTCACCAATACCATTAACTTTATAACTGCTGACAAAAGGAACTAGCACAGATGTTAATGACGAGGCCAGATTATTAAGACGGCCAGCTACGCCAGTGCAGATACTATAAGCCCCTGCTGCAATCGGTCCTAACACAAGACCAACTACCAAGCGGTCGGCTTGTGAAAATAATATCGCCCCCCAATTGGTAATCCATGAGAAGAAAGAATAATTTAGAAATTCTCTGATTAAAGGCCTTTTAATATTAATTTTAATATGATAACACTTGGTAACATTAATAACTATAATTATTAATAAAATTAATATTATTATATTTATACCCACATTAACAGTAATAATATTCACAATACTATTGCAATGTATTCCAATCAATAATATAGATATTTGTATCGCAGCATTTTTTATGAATTCTACTCCACATATTATTTTGTTGTAAATAAGTCCTAATAGTATTCCTTTACATAATTGGCTTATAAATATCGGTATCATTCCAATTGCAGCAATTATTATTGTTTTTTCTATTTCGCTGGGCAATATAGTTTGACTACTTATTTTATTGCTAATATAATACCTTAGTGCATACATAACACCACCAACTAATATCCCAGCGCATAAAAGAAATATAAAGCTAAATGAGATTATAGTTGACAATTCATGACTTTCATTGGCAGTAGTTTGTGAATATTGTGCAACATACTTGACTAAAGCTCCCCCAATACCAAATTCTGCTAAACCCGCAAGCCCGGTAATTGCCATTAACATAGTCCAAATACCGTAAGTTTCAGCTCCTAATGCTTTTAATATCATTGGAGTCAAAACTATAAATAGTAAAGTTTGCAGGCCAAGAAAAAAACCATTGGTCAGACTAGCACTGGATAGTTCCCGCAATGATATTTTTTTTAGGTTAGTGCGTTTTTTTAAGGAGTTATTCATTATTTCCCAATGTTAAAGACAATATATATATTCAATATTAATGTATTTTATCATATCATATATTTAATACATTTTATAATGATGTTATCATTCCATTTCATCTACCATTATGTTTAAATAATTCTCATAATTATTTATATACATATATTAATTATCCTTTCATGGAATATTACTTAATAGTCGATAACGAAGATGAATCGTGCTTCCAGATAAATAACAGGTTATCTCCAGTTTTTATATCGCCTTCCCTCAATAATTCAATCCATTTCCTATTTCTATAAATGTAACAATGGTATGAGAAATTATTAAAGAAGTCTATTAGATCTTTAGGACGATAACCGAAGGCAGCTGAAGTATCAAAGTTAACTTCAGCCACTACGATGGGATGAAAATTGGTAATAGTTTCTGAAGCCCCCAAAAGCGCAGGTAATTCTGACCCTTCTATATCTAGTTTTATCAGCTTTATTTTCTTTATAAATTTACTTTTCACATATTGATCTATTGTCGTCACTAAACAATCATTGGCCAGACTAGTTACACCTTCCAAATTTTTAAGGCAAGAATGTCCTCTAGGCATATCCGGAAAAGAATAGATTGTACCTGTTCCTTCATTAGGACCCAGTGCTAATTGGTTCAAGGTTATATTATGTAACTTATTCATTTCAATATGTCTTTGAGTATCAAGAATAGCTGATTTCAAAGGATCAAATCCATGAATACAACCATGCGGGGCAACTTTGCTCGCAGCGCGTATTGTGTGAAGCCCAATGTCAGTACCTGCTTCTATAACCTCGTCTCCTTCCACCAGGAGATTATCAATAATCCAGGTAACATCGGCCTCATAGTGCCCTAAGAAAAATAAATGTCTATGTCCATTAATACTAAGATTCAAATCATATCTCAACCCTGTTGGCGTCATATAATTTACGTGTTCAGGCCATTCTTTGTTAAGCGTATTTGCTAGCTTTAATATGAGATAGTTTCTACCTCGAAACTCTGGCAAATATTTGACTAATAAACGAATAGCTGTTTCGCCCCTGACAACTTTTGATAAAGACATCGCAAGCTCCTAATTCATTATTAAGTTATTTATTTGATGCAATACATTCAATCTTAATAATAAAACTATTTTATAATTGTCATTATTAATATTTAAACTTAATAAGCAAACAATATATTTGACGGAATACCCGTGGAATATCATCCACAGTATTTTTTAACGAATTTTTCGACGCGATGTAGCCCAAAAAATCAGTAGAATCATTCCGGAAAAAAGCAATCAAACCTTCTACGAGTAATTGTGAACGCATGGCACCGATAGTTTTCCCCAAATTACTACTACTATTTCTTCAATTGGGCCATAATAAGAAGCCAGCACTGGTTTCTATGTAGCTGCTGCACGCCCCAAATCCCACTTGAATTCACACCTGCCGCAGGTATGAGACCAGCACAACACCTGTAATATCAAAATATTTTTCATCTGATGGAATGGAATAAACTAGTTCACTCAAACCACTTTCAGTGAGCAAATTATCAACATTTTTCCCCCTCTAAAACCATGGTTTTTAAATGCAGACAGAAGCCTTTTAATCAGGTGTTGCATCAGCAAGCGCTTCAGGTTAACGAAGCGAACTATAATAGCCAATTTCAAGATTGCTAATTCCACTCAACTCTAAATAGACAACTTTAAATATAGGTAACCGTTCAGGCCGCCTCTTCCAGTAAAGCATTAATGGGTAAAAGTGAAGGAGCAATTTGACCAGTCCGATGAGCTTGGATAGCCGCAACGACATAGTCAACGACATTTCGGTTTTGTTGCCTCAGAGTGGCAACTGTGGTCAGGATTCTTTCTGTAAAGCGGGAGCCATTTTCGCTCTGATTGCCAAAGCATCCTTTTCGCCAGAGAACCGCGGCTCGCAAGGCCCTCTCGGCTTGATTATTGGTAGGTTCCACCCCTGGCACAAAGGCGAAGGTGAGCAATGCAGGCCAAAGTTTCAGGAGATTACGGCACATGGCTTCGGCTTTGGGATCGCCACAACGAGAACCAAGGCGCAAAAGTCTCCCCAGACGGGTTCGCACTGGAACCAACTCCAACCGCATCATGGCCCAATTAATCTTGCCATCTTGATAACGATGCCAGATGTCAAAGAGCCGTTTGATCTCTCTAAGTCCCCATTCTCCCAAAGGACCAGCTCTGGTTTCTCTTTCGGACATGGCCTGGAAGTCCCTTTTCAAATGCGCCCAACAGATTTGGCGTTG
>Ga0351892_10303_pt1 | contig 13622 bp, 14 predicted proteins | sample TotcelFGM3001K14_FD_206763 | JGI IMG/M metagenome (GOLD analysis project Ga0351892, IMG submission 206763) | Enriched cells from coal bed in the Powder River Basin, Montana, United States - Total cells FGM rep3 HSBNCT.FGM.300.1.K14 ... | reverse complement strand
TATTGTAGTCAGGGAAATTGAAAAAGCCATACCAAATCTTGAAGCAACAACTAAAGATTTAATGAGCGATTTGGATCGCATGTGCATTCAATACCAAAGAATAGATCAAGACTTACGTATAACGCGAATTCCGGAACCATCAGAAGCCCAATCAGAAATTTTACGAGCTTTGCAAATTGAAATTCCAGAAGCCATATGTGTACCCATGGATAATAAAATAGCTTAATTAATAATGCCTAATTATTTCAGAAAGATATCCGCACATTTTAGTGTTTTGTAGCTGGAAGCTTCGTTAGAGGAGAATGATTAATGGCAGGAAATAGCTGTGAAAAATGCAGTTTCAGAGCCAGATATGACAGAAACCCCAAGTCATTGCTGGGGAGGCTCTGGAGATGGCATGCCAATTGGTGTCCCGGCTGGAGGGCCTATATGGCGTCTCTGTCTGAAGAGGAAAGGGGCAAATTGGCCCAGAGATATGACCTGAAGAAATTCAGGTGAATAGTGCGGGGAGGGCCGACAGAAGACATATGGTTTTTAAGGAATGGTCATTCGCAAAACGCACCCACGATCCATGCATATAGTGACGTGAGACTGGGGACCGGGGAATGATTTTTCATGCTCCCGTCCCCGGCCATTTATAGCGGTGAAATAAAGAAAAGTTTTCTCTTAATTTAGTTCCTGTTACAAGATAGCTGTTCGGAGGCCGACTTTCTTAAGTGCCGAGATCAGCTTTTGATCAAAGGTTACTATCTGGGCCTCTTTCCGTACTTTGGCGATGGCGGCAAGCAAGGCGTCGCCATAATCCCCGATCTTTTCCGGCCAATATTTCAACACCCAGTTAAAATCAGTTTCATGAATAATCTGAATACCCGGCAGGGCAATTAAATCAGCAACCATCTGACGGATCTGATCTTTGGGCTGGCCGTAAATTTTCTCCAATACGTAAACAAATTCGGTGATCACATGTTGAGGGCATAAGATGATCGTTTGGAGACGACCGGCGCTCAGAAAAAGCTCGGACACCTTCTCCTGTTGTTCCAGGTTACGATCGGTGACAAAGGAGATCAGGGCATTGGTGTCAATGATCAGTTCTCTCATCGATATTTTTCTACCTGTTGGGCCCTGGCCTGTTCGATATCTGTACGGATATCACCCGGACCGACCTTAACGGCATTTTTATAATTCAAAAATCTTTTTTGGACCGGATAAACCACCACTTTGCCATTCTCGATTTTCCATTCCAAGGCGTCATGGATGGAAATCTTTAGTTTCTCCCTGATACTTTTCGGGATAGTCGTTTGATATTTTGAGGTGATCAATGATTGCATGGCCTGTTTTTCCTCCACAAATATCTCCTTACTTTTTTATGATAACGTAAGGAATTATAACTGTCAAGCAGCTTGTTTTTCGCCATCGCTATTAACCCAATCACATACAAAAGGAAAACGAAAAAGGCAGGGCCGTTGGCTGACCCTGCCTTGAGATTATTAAGATTGAATTTACTTACCCTTAACCTTTCCTAAACCTTAGTCCTCCCGCCAGGCCCAGAAGTCCGGAACCCAAAAGCCATACCGTTCCAGGTACTGGTACGACATCATACTCTATAACATATCCCTTCATGGGCAAAATATAATCGCAATCATTCCAAGTCGATGCCATATTATTAAGACCCCTACCCATGAATTCCAGGAAGTCTTGATTCCCCGGCAAATATGGATTGTAATTATTTGGTTCACCCGAGGCCCAATTGGTATAACTCCAAGGTTCTCCCGTCACCCAGGCCCAATGTCCCGCAGGTTCTGCCAGATTATCATATTGATATCCACCCAGCCAGATACCTAAGCTAGCATCACTTCCGTAATTAAACCAGAACTTCCAATCCTGAACCAGATTGAATATAAATGTGTTTTCTGCTGCTGAAGTGGGTGTGGCCAGATAACCTCCCTAGCCTCGGCGGCGGTCTTGGCTGCAAACCAATCAATTCCCGTTTCTACATATATCGCCTCATACCAGTGGTTGTTACCACTCCACTGCAACGGAGCAGACCAGCTTTCTTCTCCAGCAAGGACTATTAGTGAAATAACCAGGATAAAAAATAAACAAATATGCAAACTTTTCTTCATGGCTAATACCTCCTTAAAAATTAAGGATAAGTTTTAATGTTTCAAAATTGAAATATAGGGCTATCCGCTTGACTCCCGTATACACTATATATTGTATATTAGGGCTATCCAGTTGACTCCCGTAACTACCATATGATGTGTTTAAGGGAGCGTATATCGACCTTGTTTAATTTAGCAATTATATAAATATGTTATGCCGCCACCCGAAGAAAACGATAAGGGGTTTTTCAAAAAACCTACTTTGTTTATTGATTCAATCTAAATATCTCATTGAGGCAATGTTAAAATAAATAGATATTTAGATAAGTTACGTATATAAAAATCATTATCTTTAGTTACATATAATACGCCCGATCTTTTTGTCATTTCTTAGATAGTTTTCAACATGCAATAATCGCATACTACAAATAGTATGTGGGAGAGTGAAACGGATAGCCCTATTGAAATATATTGCTATTGGCAAAAAAGTTTGTTTATTAATGATGATTATATGCAAAAAAAAACCACAATTATATCAATGCAATATCAATAGATTAGATATATTTTAATTAAACAGAATGTTAAAATAATTAATAATAAATTTAACCTAATTAAACAAATAATAATTATCTGGTCACCATAAGGTCACAGTTCTGTATCGAATCAAATAGTCGGGTATGCCTATAGGCGTTGGGTCCGGCCTAAGGGTGAGCATGGGCAGTCTACCGAAAGATCAATAATTTGTTCCGATGATGGCGAGAGATAAGTATGGGCCTAAAAGGCCTAAGATCAGTCGGAGGAAGGAAGAGAGGATGAGGGGGAGGGAAGAGGAATAAGGGCGAGGAGACCCCGCCCTTATATTAGATTGCATCTCGATTTCACATACATCCGCCGCCTGGTCCTTTACTGCCGCCGCCGCAACAGGATTTGCCCAGGCCGCCTTTGCGGGCTTTGAGAGCAGTCAAGTCGCTGCCGGTATAAACGGCCTGGAGTCCCCGGTCGATGAACCCATCCATATCAATGGGCATGATGCCGCTTTCCATCAACAGCTCTCGGGGGGTATCGCCCAAGGCGCTCACCAATACGGCCCGGCAATCTTGCAAAAGATTGGCCAGATCCAGCCACCTCTGCACCCCGCCTCCTGGTGGGGGGGCAGGGCGTTCTTCGATCAAGGTAAAGCCGCCGCCGTTTTGTCCCCAAATCTGAAAACGCCCGGCCTCGCCCAGGTGTTGATTAACCAGCATGCCCTCCAGCGTGGCCACCGCCACGTAGGGCCTTTGTTCCGCCGCGGGTAAGGTCCGGGAGCAGGCAGCGAGACAACCGGAAAGTTCTTGCGAGCGATCCGCCCCCAGTAAGCCCACGGCATCGGCCCGGCATCGGGTGCAATGCCGCATTTGGGGGAGATATTTTTCCGCCCGGCCCTGAAGGTCGGCCATTTGCTCCTTGGTCGGTTCCGGAATCTGGGCGAACGGGGTCTCCTGGTTGGGATAAATCGGCATACAATTGAGTAAATCCACTCCCAGGGACTTCATCTTTTCGGCCACTTCCAGGACATGATGATCGTTGATGCCGGGAATGACGATGGTGTTGACCTTGACGATTATTCCTCTATTTTTAAGCCCTTCAATGGCCGTCAATTGCCGGGCCAGCAAAATCTCGGCGGCTTTTAAGCCCCGATAAATTACCTTGCCGTCTCGGGCCCAGCTATAAATGCGTTGGCCGATTTCAGGATCCACGGCGTTGACGGTAATGGAGACATGAGAAATGCCGATATGCTCCAGAGTGTCAAGATGCTCCGGTAGACCCAAGCCATTGGAGGCCAGGCATAACAGGAGATCCGGGAACTTCTTCCGGATGCGCTCCAGGGTCTCCAGGGTAGCGGCGGAGTTGGCGAACGGATCTCCCGGCCCGGCGATCCCGGCTACCGTGATCCGAGGTTCGGCTTGCAGCACTTGCTCCAGATACATTTCTGCCTGGGCTGGAGAGAGGACGGCGCTGGTCACCCCCGGCCGGCTTTCATTGACGCAATCATACTGGCGATTGCAATAATTGCACAGGATATTGCACTTGGGGGCCACCGGCAGATGCACTCTCCCAGAGTGAGACTTGGCCTCGACATTAAAACAGGGATGACGCGTTGTGTCTAACATGGTCTCTATACCCTTAATTCAGGTAATGGGTAATGGGCTATAGGCTATGGGTTATGGGTTAAAGGCTTATTCTGGAAACCTGATTTTTTCTATCACCTATCACCTATTGCCTATCGCCTATTGCCTATTGTTTTACATATAGCCGTAACCGACTTCCAAATCTTCTTGCTTCTTGGCGATCATGGCGTTAACGATTCGATCCAGCAGTTCCTGGGCCCCCCGGTAACCGAGATGGAGGATTCTCTGGCCGCCGAAGCGGTCATGGATAGGAAATCCGACTCGAATTAACGGAACTTCCAGCTTCCGGGCCAGGCGCTGCCCTTTGCTGTGACCGATAAGTAAATCGGGGGCCAATCCTTCCGCCTCTTCAGCTATTTCAAAGAAATCTACACCCTCCCGGACGACAGGGGGTTCGGGCAGTAGATCTGCCGTTACCGCGGCGATGGCTTCTTTGAAGTGACCGCTCTGACCGCCGGAGGCGCACAGGACCGGCTGGACGCCGATCTCCGCCAGCAAAGCGGTCAATCCCACTACCAGATCTTCTTCACCGTAAACCACGGCGCGTTTCCCGAAGATATATTTGTGGCCGTCCACATAGGCGTCTAATAAGCGGCCCCGCTCTAAATCGTATTTCTGAGGCGTCGGTCCCCCGGACAGACTTTCCAGGATGCTGAATAATAGATCCGTCTCCCGCAAGCCGATGGGCATGCCGATTTGAAAAAGCTTGACCCCAAAGCGTTCGGCCATCAGGGTACCGGCGGTAGGCTGCCCTCCTAAGGTCCGGCCAAATTCTAACGAGGCCTGAGCCCCCCCTAGGGCCCTGATGTCGATCATTGGCGTTCCTCCCGCCGGAATTTTTTCATAATCAGACAGGATCGGTCCATCCAGAGTCTCGGAGAGATCCGGCAGGATAACGCCATAAATGCCAAAATCCGTCAAAATTTCCTTCAGATAACGCAGATCGGCACAAGAGACGAAACCCGGGAAAAGATTTACCGCCTGGGACGGCTCCTCATTCACGGCTAGTTGATCCACTACGGCGCGCACGGCGGCGTGGAAACCCTCCATATGGGTCCCGGAGTAACTAGGAGTGGAAACAGTGACGATACCGGGTAACTCGGCAGTTTCCCCCTGCTCGTGCATCTGTTGACGAAACTCTTTGACCAAGAGAGGGACATCGTCGCCGATGGTCTCGGTGAGGCAGGTGGTAGCCACCCCGATCATTCCCGCCCCATACTTATTCATGACATTTTGCAGACCTTGTTTGAGGTTAGGCCCCCCGCCATAGATGGCATGCTTCTCTCCCAAAGAGGAGGAGGCGATGTCCATGGGCTCCCGGAAGTGGCTGATGATATAGCGCCGCATATAGGTAGCGCACCCTTGCGACCCGTGCAGGAAGGGGATGGCCCCGGCAATGCCCCGAAAGGCCAGGCAGGCCCCCAGGGGTTTGCACAGTTTGCAGGCGTTGGTGGTGGAGACGTAGGGAGTTCTTGGGGTTTTCATTTTATAATCCCTTATACTTATAAGTAATCAGTGATCAGTAATCAGTGATCAGTGTTTGAAAATCAGGAATCATGGATTATAGAGGACGCTTATTTCTGATTACCGAATTACTGATAACCGATCACTTTTCCTCGGGACGAAGCGCCACACCGGGCTCATCACCGTGTTGTAGACTTCCTGGGCGAAATTGAGCATACCCACGAAGCCTTCCAGGGCTTCTTTGCGTTCATGATTATGATCGCAAAATCCCACCCCCAACTTGAAGGCAATGGGCCGTTCTTTGACACCGCCGACAAAGATGTCCACCTCCTTTTCCTGGAGGAATGAGGTCAACTCCAAAGGGTTGGAGTCGTCGACGATGATGGTGCCTGCATCGCAGACGTCATGCAACTCCTGATAATCCTCGGCGGTGCCGGTCTGGGAACCTACCATGACTACTTGCATCCCTAAGAGCCGGAAGGCCTTGACCAGAGAAAAGGCCTTGAAGGCGCCCCCCACGTAAATGGCCGCCTTTTTGCCGCTGAGGGCCTGGCGGAATTTTTCCAGTTGGGGATAAAGCACCTGCAATTCTTCCCGCACCAACTCCTTAGTCCGTTCCATGATGTCAGGATCCTTAAAGAAGCGAGCCACATCATAGAGGGACTCGGCCATATCCTCCACCCCGAAGTAAGAGACCCGGATAACGGGGGTGCCGTATTTTTCTTGCATCATCTTGGCCAGGTCCATGGTCGCCCCGGAGCACTGCACCACATTCAATGCGGCCCCGTGGGCCCGGCGCAGGTCATCCACCCGGCCGTCTCCGGTAATGTTGGCCACCACCTCGATACCCATCCGCTTAAAATAGTCCCGGATGATCCAGATTTCCCCCGCCAGATTGAAGTCCCCCAGAATATTGACGCTATAAGGGGAGATGCCGGTGGTATCGCCCGTTCCCACCAAACGGAACATGGCCTGGCAGGCGGCGTTGTATCCGGCCCGCTTATTGCCTTTAAACCCTTCGGACTGCACCGGCAGCACCGGGATGCCCTTCGCCGCGCCGACCTTCTTGCAGACGCCCTCCAGATCGTCCCCAATAATCCCGACGATGCAGGTGGAGTAGACAAAAGCCGCCTTGGGGCGGTGCCGGTCGATGAGCTCGATCAAGGCATTATAGAGCTTCTTTTCACCCCCGAAGATCACGTCCATCTCCTGGAGGTCGGTGGAAAAGCTCAACCGATGCAGTTCCGGACCGGAAGACAGAGCGCCCCGGATGTCCCAGGTATAAGCAGCGCAGCCAATGGGACCATGGACCAGGTGCAAGGCATCGGCGATGGGGTACAGGACCACCCGGGAACCGCAGAAGACGCAGGCCCGTTGGCTCACCGCCCCCGCCAGGCTCTCCCGGTCGCAGGCCATTTGGAATGGCATTTCTCCCTTACGGTAAATCTGATCTTCGCGTTCTTTAAAGATGGCGGGTTCCATGTTAAAATCCGTTTTCGGTTTTCGGTTTAAGGATTCTAATCAGGGTAGAAAAATGTCCTTTTCACCCCTCTCCCTAACCCTCTCCCCTAAAAGGGGCGAGGGGATCTTTATCCTCCCTTACTCATGGTATTTACTAAATAAAGTAGCTCTGTCTTAAATAATCTATTTTTCCCTGTCCACTCATAGGTAACGATTAGCCTCAAGGGGCGAGGGGATTAAGGAATAATTCCCAGCTAATGTCGGCGTGCATGGCGCGCCCTATGGACCTCAAGGCGCGAGGGCAGCTTGGAGTTCTTGCGAGATGTCACTCTCAGGCCACCAGGTAATCGCGGGCCGAGCCGCCGTTTTCCAGGGCATCCAGGATGGCGTCAATAGCTTCTTCGCCCTCCACCCCGGCGTACCAGTAGCCCTGGGGATAGACGACCACCACCGGACCGCTGTCACAGAGTTTAAGACAACCGGTAGTGGATACCATAACGTTGTCAATACCTCGGTCCGCCAGCTCCGACTCCAGATAGCCCAGCAGATCTTGGGCATTTTTTTTGATGCACTTGCCTTTGGGCTCCAGGCCGCGAAAACTCATACAGACGAAAATATGATGTTCAGGTTTTTCCATTATTAATCTTCCTGGTCAATTAAAGGTTTTTACTGATCACTGATCACTGATCACTGATCACTGCTTTTACATCACCAGTTCGAAGCTCTCTTCCTTGGCGTCCCGGTCCTGGCGGTCCAGCAGAACATCCAGGATTTTTTCCAGGAGGCGCAGGCCGCCCCGGTAGCCCACGGTGGGGAAGTAGCTGTGGCCGACGCGGTCCAGGATGGGAAAACCGAACCGCACCAGGGGAATGTCTTCATCCCGGGCGATGTACTTCATATAGGTGTTGCCCATGAGCAGGTCCACCGGGTCGTTCTTGATCCACTGATGCAGTAAGAACATATCGCCGGCGCTCTTGACGTTGACCGGATGGGGAATTTCTTTAGTGATCTCCCGGATTTTGGTTTCGAATTTTTTCCCCGGCGTCCCGGTGACGATATGGATAGGCCACATATCGATGGACACCAGAAATTCGGTGAGAGAAATCAGTTGATCCGGGTCTCCGGCTAAGGCCACCTTCCGCCCATAGAAATACTGATGCATGTCGGTGATGACATCCAGGAGCTTGCCCCGCTCGACATTGATGGAGTCGGGGACATTGACCCCGGCGATTTTCCTCAAGGTATCGATAAACATATCCGTGGCCTGCAGACCGATGGGCAGATTCAGAATCTCGCAGGGCACCTTGCACTTGGTGTCCAGGGCTCGGGCCGCCGGTCCGGAGGCCAGGGTTCCCAAGGCCACCGTGCCCATACTGCTGCCGGCCCGGACCAGCTCCGCCACCGTGACTCCCCCGGCGGGAAACATGGAGTACCTGCCGGTCTGGGGGCCGTTCAGGACATTGGAGGTATCGGGAAACATGATGTAAGACACTTCCAAGGCTTCGGTCAGATGCTTGATCTCTTCCATGTCACACGGTTCCACGTAGCCGGGGATAATGTTGATCCGGTTCTCCTTGTGGCCATTGGCTTGGGCAAAGTAATCCACCATGCCCTTAGTCATATTGGCAAAGCCGGTGACATGGGACCCCACGTAACTGGGGGTGTTGGCATGGATGACATATTTTCCCGGGGGTATCTTGCCTTCATCCCTGGCCTTGGCGATGATCTGGGGGATATCGTCCCCAATGGTCTCCGACAGACAGGTGGTGTGAACGGCAATAACCTCCGGTTCATACACGGTAAAGATATTGTTAATAGCCTGCAGCAGGTTAGCCTGCCCCCCGAACACGGAGGACCCCTCGGTAAAGGCGCTGGTCGCCGCGACTACCGGCTCTTTATAATGCCTGGTCAAGGTGCTGCGATGGTAGGCATAGCAGCCTTGGGAGCCGTGGCTATGGGGCAGGCAACTGTGGATGCCCAAGGCGGCATACATGGCCCCGATGGGTTGGCAGGTCTTGGCCGGGTTGACGGTCAAGGCCGAGCGTTCCTTAATTTCATCCGGCGTATGTCTTAATAACATGGCGTTATTCCTTTAGTTTCTCTTCTCATTATTCCCAAACGTACTTTGCGGTCAGTTCGGGATGCTCTTGCCAGGGGGCTTTCAAATACTTCCAGACCTTATTATTGACCATACGGTCGATCTCTCGGTAAAAGTTGATAGCACCCTTAAAACCGGCATAAGGTCCGCCGGAGTCATAGCTATGCAATTGTTTCATCGGAATCCCACTCTTCTGAATGGTGAATTTTTCCTTGATGCCGGCGCAGATGATGTCAGGCCGATAGATTTCAATAAGCTTCTCGGTTTCGTACTGGCTGACGTCGTCAATGACCAGCGAACCTTTGGCCATCTCGGCCATCATGCCCTCGTAATCTTTGAACTTCAAACCTTCCTGGGCCAATCTGGCCGTCTCTTCTTCACTCTTTCTGGGACTATAGCGGCTAGGATCCGGTTCCACATGCAGTTCTTCAATGTTACGGCTGTCCGCATCAACCTTAATCGAGGGCAAGACCCTCCGGCCTTCATAATCATCCCGGTGGGCGAACTCATAGCCCGCGGCAATGGTCTCCATGCCGATTTCCCGGAAGATTTCTTGATAATGGTGGGCCCGAGACCCCCCTACGAAGAGCATGGCCTTTTTCCCGACGCATCTGGGCTTAACTTCATCTCTAACCTTGGCCACTGCCGGCATTTCCCGGGCGATAACCTCTTCCACCCGCGCCGTCAGTTTAGGGTTATCGAAATAACGAGCAATCTTGCGCAGGGATTTGGCGGTAGCCTCGGCCCCGATAAAATTGACCTTCAGCCAGGGAATGCCGAACTTGGTTTCCATCATCTCCGCCACATAGTTAATAGAGCGGTAGCACATGATGAGATTGAGGTCGGCAGTATGGGAATTGGCAAAACAATCGTAGCCGGAGTTACCGCTGAAAGTGGCTACCAAGGTGATGCCGCAGTCCTCGAAAAGCCGCTCGATCTCGAAAGAATCACCGCCGATATTGTATTCTCCCAGCAAATTAATCTTGAATTCACCTTCTTGAACCGTATCGTCCAGGCCCACGATATGGGTGAAGACCCCGTTGTTAGCAATATGGTGCCCAGCGGATTGACTTACTCCCTTATAGCCCTCACAACTGAAGCCAAAGATATTGATGCCCAGCTTTTCTTTCATCTCCCGAGCCACGGCATGCACATCGTCGCCGATGAGGCCCACGGGACAGGTGGAAAAAATGCCGATGGCCTTGGGCTTGAAGATGTCATAGGCTTCCTGGATCGCCTGGCGCAACTTTTTCTCCCCGCCGAAGATAATCTGTTCATCCTGCATATCCGTGGAAAAGCAGTAGGGCATAAAGTTCTGATCGTCGGTGCCGTTGGGCCTGGTTTGGTTCCTTCGGGTCAGCCAGCTATAGAAGCCGCAACCGATGGGCCCATGAGTCAGGTTGAGGATATCCCGAGTGGGACCCAGCACCACGCCTTTACAACCGGCATAGGTGCAACCCCGCTGCGAGATCAGGCCGGGGACGGTCCTGACATTGGATTGGATCTCCGGCACGCACGAATCCGGGTCCACCTCGTTGATGACGATCTGCTTGGCTCGTTTGCGGGCAATTTTAGTGGGATATTTGCTCAGCAACTCCCGCTTGGTCGCTTCGGCATCGATGTCCAGAACGTCCTCATTTAAATCTTCCGGGGGCAATGTAGCCATGTTTCTATCTCCATTTCTTTGCAACGGACGGGGGACAGGAGACGGGGAACGGGAACACTAAAATTACTGCTCCGCTCTCCGGTCTTCGGTCTCCGTCATTAGAATTCATCCAGAACCACGTCACCCGACTCCCCGGTTCGCACCCGGATGGAATCCGTCACCGGCATCACAAAGATCTTGCCATCCCCGGATTTGCCCGTACGGTTCACGTTGATGATGGTCTTCACCGTCTTGGGCACTAACCGGTCCGGGACGACGACAAAGAAGATCCTCTTGGGAATCAGACGTTGGCTTTGGCCTAATTGGGCGATGGCCTCCTCGTAGCCCTTTTCCGCCCCTTCGAGCAAGGTCATGTCCACCAACCCTTTGCCCCTCCCCAAGGCGTCCCGGGCGGTGACGGAGGAAATACCCGCATCCGCCAGGGCCTTCTTGGTCTTATTCATCATATTGATGCGCACGATGGCCATAATCTCTTTCATATCTTTACCTCTTCCATCTCCCCGGCGCCGCTTTCCTTCATGCCGGAGCTGATGGTGTAAACTTCATCCACTCCCGAAACAAAGATCTTGCCGTCGCCGAAAGCGCCCTTATCGCCGGTACGGGCCGCCTTGATGACGGTCTTGACGACATAATCCTTGTCCTGGTCCTTCACCACCGTAAGCAGTAGCTCCTTGGGAATTTCGTCGTAAGTGACGTCCCCAATCTTCAGGCCCCGCTGCTTACCCCGACCCACGACGCTCATCTTGGTAACCGCAGGAAACCCTGCATCCATTAAGGCGGCCAAAACCGCGTCCACTTTTTCCGGCCGCACCACTGATCTGATCATGATCATGACTATTCCTCCGATGAAATTTTTCTTGGTTATTTGGTCGAAATTGCGCGTTACAGTGCAAGACCTATGAGCTTGGGTTGCTTACCCTCACCGCCCTGGCCTTCAGCGCTTCCCTGAGCATGGCGCAAATCCAGCCTGCCACCCACAAATGAACCAGCGTTGCCGCGATCAAGTTCATTTTTTCCTCCTGGTAGTTAACCCGCCAGCCCGTAATCGATGAGCAGCTTTTCCAGCTCTTCAATGCTCATGGGCTGGGGAATGACGTGCATTTCATTGGCTTCGATCTTGCGGGCCAGGGTCCGGTATTCGTCGGCCTGGGGATGTTGGGGATCGAATTCAATCACTGTTTTACGGTTGATTTCAGCCCGTTGCACAAAATTATCCCGAGGGATGAAGTGGATCATCTGGGTACCCAGCTTGACGGCCAGAGCCTCGATCATCTCCTTTTCGTTATCGACGTTGCGGCTGTTACAGATGAGCCCTCCCAACCGCACCCCTCCGGCTTCAGCGAACTTGACGATACCCTTGCAGATATTGTTGGCCGCATACATGGCCATCATCTCGCCGGAGACGACAATGTAGATTTCTTTGGCCTTGCCTTCCCGGATGGGCATGGCGAACCCGCCGCAGACTACGTCCCCCAGGACGTCATAGAAGGCGTAATCCAGTTTTTCGCTGTCGGCATAGGCCCCCAGTTGCTCCAATAGATTGATGGAAGTGATAATACCCCGGCCGGCGCAACCCACTCCCGGTTCCGGCCCGCCGGATTCCACGCAAACCGTCCCGGAAAACCCGGTACGGCGAAGATCCTCCAGATCCACGTCTTCGCCTTCTTCCCGCAGGGTATCCAGGACACTTTTTTGGGCCAGACCGCCGAGCAGCAGGCGGGTAGAATCCGCCTTGGGATCACAGCCCACCACCATAACCTTGCGGCCCATTTCCGCCAACCCCGCCACCGTGTTTTGGGTGGTGGTGGACTTGCCGATGCCGCCTTTTCCGTATATTGCAATCTTTCTCATCAGACAGTCTCCTGTAAGCACTAACTTTTGGATGAAATATGTTTTACTTTTTGCTTAGCAAGTCGTATGCCAGCATTTTAAAACGCGCCAACTACGCAGCTATCTAATTAATTTTACAAACTATTTAAAATCACCAAAGTCTGTTGCCAGGATAGCCAGAAAGGCGATTATCTTACGTTTATGTATATTCATATTACATTATCGTAATAATAACGACTAGATCTAACGTCAATCAGTATAACAATTTGTAAATAATATTATTTTTGACAAAAGTAGTGTTTCCCGGTATACTTAGGAAGTTATGGCAGTTCCGAGAATTATTGATAAGCCGGGAGCAACGGCAGGCGTCCAGCAAGCCGTCCCCGAGGAGAGGTCCCAGGATGCAACAAGCAGGGATCAATCCAATAATTGGGGACGGGAGACGGGCCCAGATCGCCATTAACCGGAAAGCTGAAAACAAACATTGTCTTTATTGCAAAAGCCTGATCTTTATGACAGTAGAATCCGCAAGTCATTACGGCAGGATTAACCAAGGAGGGTAACAATATGAAATCTGCATTCTGCGATCGCGAACTTGACCAATTCATCACGCAACGGCTTATGGAAGAACTGGGAACCTTGCCATATACCTCTAATATGACCAACGCCTGGCAAGTAGTTGAAAAGATGATGCATAAATATAAGTGCGAATTAAAACTCGACGTCTTTTTAGGAGTCTCAGGACCACTTTGGGTAGTATCGTTTTATAGCCCCGTCCAATGCAAAAGATATGAAGCCAGAGCCAAGACAGCCCCTCTGGCCTTATGCCAGGC
>Ga0351892_10299_pt1 | contig 13837 bp, 18 predicted proteins | sample TotcelFGM3001K14_FD_206763 | JGI IMG/M metagenome (GOLD analysis project Ga0351892, IMG submission 206763) | Enriched cells from coal bed in the Powder River Basin, Montana, United States - Total cells FGM rep3 HSBNCT.FGM.300.1.K14 ... | reverse complement strand
TGAAGCATTTCAAGGACGTCTGTAAGGGCGTATTTTGGGTGGATGATAAGCAGATCGTCGAATATCTACCCGGAACCGGCAAATATTATGGCGATCCGGCTCGGTGGGAAATAGAAATCATTCCTTGGAAGGGCTGAGAGACTTTTTTTTTCCAGTTGCTGTGGGTCTGCATGTGGCGAAGTTAGGACGGCAGATGAGTTTGAGGGGGATGATTTGAATGACTGGACAACAACAAAACAAGGGAATCCCCGATTGCTGAGGGGGATAAATGAAATTTGTCAGCGATTTGGTTGGGGGAAAACTTTCTTTAATGATCTGGTCAAGCTTGGTTTACCTGTAAGACAGATTGGAAAAAAAGGAATTTGGACGGCCCATGAAGATAACATTGAAGAATTTATGAAAGAAATCACCAAAGCCGGCATGGGGAATAATGGCCAGGAAAGCTAAACATGACTGGCCCTATTGGTGGGCGGTATGGCAGAAGGTGAAAGAGAAGTCGGAGATTAATCTGGTTCAGTTCTGCGCTGACAATGATCTGCCTTACGATTCTTGCCGAATCAATTTTAAGAAAATCGAAAGAAACCAAACCGAAAAAACCGAAATAATTGAGACCGAAAAAACTACCACCGAAAAAATCAAAACCGAAAGAATACCGAAAAAAAGAAGAGCCCATAATTGGGTCGATTACAAGGAAGAATTTCTAAGGGGTGACTATGCGAATCTGTCTGAATTTGCAAGGGAAAAGGGGATCGATCCCAAAAACAGTAACTTTGAAAGAAAGACGAAGGGCTGGCTTGATGAAAAGGGGGAAATTAGGGGGAAAGTTCAGGAAAATGCTGTTTCTCAAATTGTCCACGCCAAGTCAGCAGACATTTACGCCGATGCTCTCATCAAGCTGTATAAATGCGTTGCAATTTTAGAAAAGGTGCAAGGGAAAGATGAGATTGTTTTAAAAAGGGTTAAAACGCCTCGTGATGCTAAGGATAGTGCTATATGGGTAAATGAAAGCATCAAAGCGATAAAAGAGATTGTGCCCATTATTAGAGAATTCCAAGAACGTAAGGACCGGTCCGATATCCTTGAACGCCTGAAAATAAAAGAGATTGATGCTGCTACGGCGGCATTAGAATTTGAAATGCTTGGGCTTCCTATTCCGAAGGCGGTTGAAATGATGCTGGCCCGGATGCCGGCGCCGGTGCTCTCGGAACCGGAGGTTTATGGGCTTGACGATGATGAGTTGGAAGCCCTTCACCAGGAAGGACTCAAGAATTATGATCAGCAGTTGATAGAGTGGGTGCCCAAAAGACAGGAAATGATTGAAAAAGTCAAACAAGAAATGAAAAGTAGTGATTCTTTTGCCATTGAAAAGTTGATGGGGGAAAAGGGGGGCATGGCGGAGGAGAGTTTTGATAAGGAGTCTGATCACGATGAGTGAATTATGGACACAGTTTGATATAAATGCAACTTTCTGTGAAATATCACCGAGAACCTTATTGAATTGGGTTCAGACCGGATTAATAGGATATGAGAGATCAACAAAGGATCGGAGAGGTATTTGCCGCCTATATAATCGCACTAATGTCTTTCAATTTGCATTAGTTAATGCATTAACAAAGATGAAGTTGCCTACCAGTCTAATTAAAAAAATAATAATCAATCATTTTAAGGGCGATGTAAAAAATTATAGAGATAAGTTTCTATTAATTAGGCTGAAAAATACTGATAGAAGGTCTGAAGACATAAAATTCACTTCATTTTTTGTTGATGATTCTATTGAAGAAGATCATTTAAGAGATTCGAAGAATCAATACTATCTCACGCTTATCATTCCTCTTTGGGAATTTGACATATTTGGCCCTTTAGAATAATGGAGGAATGGCTGAATTCTTTTTTAAGGTTTTAAATTAATGGCGAAACTTAAAAGCATACTTACCAGCGAAAGGTACAAGAAATTCTGTGTCCGATACCGGCATGACCTGGTGCGGTATGCTCATGAAATTGGCATGTCACCTACCTGGCAGCAGATGCAACTCATGAGAGAAATCCAGGCACCTGGTTGCAGAGTGGCAGTGGCATCAGGCCATGGAACCGGTAAGAGTCGCCTATATGCTTTAATCGCCGACTGGAAGCTAAGGGTTTATCCATTATCGAATACATTAATTACAGCCACAAATGTTGAGCAAATTAGATCAGTTATCTGGAAAGAGTTAGATGATCTTGTCCATGTCATCAACCGGCGCTTCCCCTGGATGGCGCCGTATTTCATCAAAGAGACTAAACGCTATTATGCCCACGGTTTCAAAGATTCCTGGTTTGTCATCCCCAAGACCGCGCCTAAGCACACACCCGAGGCTATCGCCGGGCAGCACCGGAAGTGGTATACGGTACTGGTGGATGAGGCCTCCGGGGTAGATGATGAGGTCCTGCAGGTCATTCGCGGCGGGCTGACCAATAAAGAAAACCGTTTCGTGATGGTATCCCAACCGACCCGGTTAAGTGGCCACTTCGCCGAAGCGTTTTCCACCCTCAAGGGCATCTACAAAACCTTTCAATTAAATGCCGAACTATCGCCCCTGGTCTCCAAGGAGTTTATCCGGGAGAAGCTCCAGGAATACGGCGGCCACCATTCCCCGGAGTATCAGATCAGGGTCCTGGGGAACTTCCCGGACAATCTTTCGGGATTTCTTATCCCAAAATCATGGTGTGAAGCTGCTCAGAAGATAGTCATCGAATTTACGGAAGACTGGGGCTGGGTGATGACCTGCGACGTGAGTGAAGGTGTGGGAAGGGATTCTTCCGTAATGAATTTGGCTAAAGTCTCCGGGTATGGCGATGACCGGCTTGTCGAGGCGGTGGAGACTGTGGAACTACCTTCAAACATAGATCCGAAGGTCTTTGGCCGGATCATTTACCAAAAGTCTCTGGACTATCCCGGGATCACTGTAGGGATCGACTGCGACGGTCCCGGTCTGACCACGGTGTTGGAAGCTGAGGAGCTGGGGGTCAATGTGGTGCGGATCCACTGGGGCCGGCCGCCGCACTCCGAATCTCATAAAAAACGTTATCAAGATCAGCGGGCCTATGCTTCCGTCGAGGCCAGGAAAGCCATCTTCGATGAGCGCATGAAGCTCTGCCCGGGTAAGAAAGTAGTAGAGCAGGCTTCCAAGATTCCCTATTCCCTGGACCGGCGGGGGCGTTACGTGATCATGCCCAAGGATCAGATGCGCACCAAGGGGATCAAGTCCCCAGATATCTTTGATACCTTCTGTTTTTTCTTCCTGGTGGACTATACCCCGGTAAGTGATTACCAGGGGCTGGATTCGATCAGGGATGAGCGGTTGAAGTGGGCTCAAGAGATTTTGGAGGGGGAGGCGGCTTGATGGACCAATGGCTTAACAGAATAATCCAGGGCAATGCACTGGAGGTGTTAAGGTCTATGCCCGGTGAGTCGGTCCATTGCTGTGTTACCTCCCCTCCTTATTGGGGACTTCGGGATTATGGGACGGAGCCGCAGGTCTGGGGAGGGGATCCGGCATGTGAGCATATATGGGGGGAGGAGTATCAGAGTGACACTCGTGCTTATGGCGCCGGGATCGGTAAATGGCAAAGAGTAGCAGCCGGCAGACCCCATGTAAAACAATCCCAAGGCCAATTTTGCCAGAAATGCGGCGCCTGGCAGGGCAACTTAGGTTTGGAGCCGTCCCCGGAGCTTTATATTGCTCACCTGGTTGAGATATTCCGGGAAGTTAAGCGAGTCCTTCGAAAGGACGGCTGTCTTTGGCTTAATCTGGGAGATAGCTATGTCGGAAGTGGCGGGCCTGGCAGCCAATACTATAATGCCGGGAAATATAAAAATAAATTTATCCGGCATGAAAACCCTAACAAGAAATGTAATGGATTAAAGCCCAAAGACCTTTGCGGTATCCCCTGGCGGTTAGCCCTCGCCCTGCAGGCTGACGGATGGTGGCTGAGAGCAGCTCCTCCTTGGGTAAAGAAAAACGGTATGCCCGAGAGCTGTAGCGACCGCCCGACGACTGCCCATGAGTATTGGTTCTTGTTAACCAAAAGAAGTAAGTATTTCTGGGACGCGGAAGCGGTTAAGGTAGCCTGCACCAGCGGCCCCTCGGATATCAAGAAAATGATCGAGTCCCGGCCACGGATAGGCGGGAAGCATAAAATCTTAGAAGACCCTTTTTCAAAGGCGAGTAAGGCCACCAATATCGGCCAGAAAAGATCAGTGGGGGATCCCTCCGGTCGCAACCTGCGCACTTCCGACTTTTTCTACGATTCTCTTGACGAACTTATCAGTCAGCAGCTGGAATATCTAGCTCATCTACTCAATGTTCGTGACAATGGGGGCATGCTTTTGAGTGAAGACGATTTACCCCTGGCCCTTTGCATTAATACGATTTCTTTTCCCGGCAGTCATTTCGCCACTTTCCCGCCTAAATTGATTGAACCTATCATCCAAGTCTCGACTAGTGAGCACGGCTGTTGTCCTGCCTGTGGGGCACCCTGGGTGCGGAATCTTGCTAAGGGAGAACCCTTGCAAGACTGGAAAGCGAGATGTGGCGCTGACTCCACGGGTGCCTATCGTGGGAAAGCCACAAAGGAGTTTGACCTTGCTGGGGTCCAGAATGCCAGTGAGGTTAAGGCCAGGATATTGAATGGAATGGTGGAGAAAATCACCATTGGTTGGCAACCCACCTGCAGGTGCGACGCCGGCGAACCAGTTCCGGCTATAGTCCTCGACCCTTTCATGGGGGCATGCACTACCGCGTTAGTGTCGAGGAAGCTTGGCCGTAATTTTGTGGGTGCCGAATTGAAGCAAGAATATATCGAAATGGGGGAAAAGCGCATAGCTACCGAGTGCGCTCAGATGAATCTATTTCAGACAGTTGCTCCTTTGAATTTTTTGCAAAGAGGTGAGGCGGCTTGATGGGTAACTACAGAAAAACCTTATACCCGGCATTTAAAGCCTTGCCCAGCCGTTTCGCCATCTCCTTGCCAATAGGCCGTCTGCCATTTTCCATATCAGAAATATGGCTTGGCTTAACGCCAACCATTTCGGCAAGCTTGGCCTGGGTCAAATCTTCCCTGTATCGCATTCCCTGTAAAACATCTCCCGGCGTAATGCCTTCTGGAAAGACCTCTTCAACGGAATACGACCTATCCTCTGCAAATTCGTCTTTGCTTTTCTCGTCAATGAGAGCCAGGGCATTTTTTAATATCCCTGTTATCTGGTCAACAAATACTGTCGGTACTCGCAAAGATATATCAGCAAATTCGTCGGTAATTTGCACCTTCATGGGTTCCAACATATTTAATCTCCACTATCTTAATCTCATCGTTAATTACTTGCCAAACCGCCACATATGTAGGTCGGCCTTTCTTAATATGACAATGGTAACAGTCAGATTTACCTTTCAGCTTGCTAAAATTAGGCCATTCCGGCAATGCTGGACCATAAGCTTTGATGGCTTCAACCAACGCTTTGAGGCTTTTATTAACTTCAAAGGGAAGGTCTCTGGTTTGTTTCGCTGCTTTTGCCGTAAATTGAACTGTCCAGCTCATGATTATTTAATATACCCATTATATGGGTATATGTCAAGGGTATAGATGCAATCCGAACTCAAAAAGATATTCGTTATCTCCCTCACCGACAAGAAGAAATTCAAAGCCTACGCCGCCTTTAACGGTGAGGAGCTGGTTATCCAGAGAATGGAGTCTATAGTCGGGATATTTAGTTCCTGGAAGAAACCGCTCATAGAAGAGATCGAGCAGCGCAAGAGCCAGGGGTTCATGGTTTTGGTAGAAGAAAAAACGGACCATATCGCCAGGTATGCTACCCAATTCCTCTTTGAAGACAAAGATGAGGAGGAGGGTCGGATTAACCTCTTTGTGGCCTTTGACTGGTATTTTTCTATCAATAATATAGGCAATCTGGTGGTCCCTAAAGATGCTGATAAATACCTCTTCAACGAAGGCATTATCGATAAGGTCAGGGATGAGCAGGGCCGACTCAAATACAACATTGAATGGGACAAATTCAGCGGCGGTCACCGGGTGATCCTCTTGGCGGTAATGGCCACGGTCCTGAATCCGGTGAGCAGGAATTACCTGGAGCAGATGTACGGCAAGCAGGTGAAGGAAGAGATCAATGACCCCTGGGCCTCGTTCCGGGCTATTACCGCGGGAGTGGACCTGCAACGGGCGAGGCAGTGGGAGCCGGATAATCCTAAATTGTGGGATGGGGACAAGTGAAAGACCAACTTATCCAAGAGATCGAGCAAATTTATAAGGACTTTGGTTATCGCCGCCAGGGGCGGGAGTTGGCCTTATTTTCTGAAGAAGAACTACAAATACATTTAGAAAAGCTTGTCTCGGGAGCCTATCCCTGGATGCAACAAGCTGCAGCAACGTTTCAAAGTATAATGGCTTATTAGAAATATTACGCAAAGGGAGAAAACAATCTATGAGCAGACTTAACCCTGACAACGTGGAATACCTGGTAGTGCATTGCGCCGATACCCAACCTAATCTGGACGTAGGCGCCAAGGAAATTAGACGCTGGCATGTCAAGGAAAATGGCTGGGCCGATATTGGATATCATTTTGTGATTCGCCGATGCCCTAATGACCAAGGCGAATACCTGGAAACGGGGCGACCCTTAGATGTTATAGGGGCACATGTGGCCGGCTACAACGCTTGCTCCATCGGTATCTGCCTGGTGGGTGGGCAATCTGTCTCCGGCAGGCCGGAGAATAACTTCACCGATGAGCAGTTCGAGGTATTGGGGCAATTATTGGTAAGGCTGCAGCAGATGTTCCCCGATGCCTATATCCAGGGGCACCGGGATTTTGAAGGTGTGACTAAATATTTTCCTTCTTTTGATGCGATTGCCTGGGCTGAGGCTCAGGGGCTACAATAATGGCCGACCTCTCAAGACTCTCACCCTACAATATCCAAGACGACCTGGTCCGTGCCGAGCTTTACCGAGAAATCAGGGCTGGCGGCAGCGATTGGACCCAGTACGAGATCAAGCCCGATGAGATCTTCAGGCCGGAATTGGCGGCTTATCGGTTCTATGGCACCGATGAGCTTAAGTGGGTGGTCCTGGTGGCGGCCAGGTTAGATGATCTCCGGGAACCGTTAGAATCCGGGACGGTTCTTTTGTTGCCGTCCAGTGCCTGGGTTAGGGAAAGAATAAAGTATTACCAGGATATCGAGGCCAAAAATGCCACAAGTTGAGACCAGCAGAGACTTTAAAGCTTTTGAGAGAATCTTTGCCCAAATATGGAAAAAGAAAAAAGAAGACCGCGTCCAAGGCGTGGGGCTGCTCACTCCAAAATTAATCAAAGACCATATTAAAAGTGGTCAACAGCTAATTTTACAGTATGGCAGGCAAGGCGGAATTGTTGTCTATTCCCCGGAAGAACTTAGACAATTTTATAATGAGATCATTAAAACTAAAGGGGAATTTGGGGTTAAAAAAGGTGCCCCAGTATTACAGTTATTGGCTGCTTCGCGTAAAGAAGACATTGATCGGGTCAATAAGGGTGAGATAAAAACAGCCGTTCTATATAAAGTTCGGGGTGATTATTTGTACTTCCGCGCCAGCGCCAGCCCCCAGAGTAATGCCACCCATCACCAGGTCCATGTCCGCCTTGAAGATTGGTCTGATCTAATGACCAACGCTACTGAATCTTTCATTTCTTTAGCGAAAAAAGCTGTTTCCGGGCGAGTATCTTTTGATTGCGATTGCGGCCGGCATCAATACTGGTATCGGTATCTTGCTACCATTGGGGGTTTTGCGCTATCTCCCACAGAACAGGATTTTCCCAAAATAAGAAACAAAGAATTAACGGGTTGCTGCTGTAAGCACGTCATCAAGACCCTCAAAACCATGCAAACGCCTGTAGTTTACAATCTGCTGGCTTTAGAGATGAAGAAACAGGCCGATGCACGAGGGTTTGCTGATGATGAAAAGAAAAAAAGGTTCCTGAATAAAGAGGAAATTGCACGGGTCAAGCGGGCTACAAAGCAAACATCGGATATAGATCATGAGGCGGTCCAAAGAGAGTGGAGAGATTTACAGAGGGCTCAAGAAGCGTTTAGTAGGAAACAGGCGGAAATGGCCCAGAAGAAAAAGAACAAAGAGGCCAAGGCCATGGCTAAAGAGGCTCAACAAGAATCCCTGGCCAAACGTGATGCCAAGATAAGGAAGCAGTACGAAGCGAAGGCTAAGTCGGATGAAGAAGAAAAAAAGCAGCTAAAAGCTGATATGGAAAAGTTAAGACAAGAAAATGAACAGACAAAGAGAGATACGATTGTCAGCAACTTATTTACTGCCCTTGATGTGGGGAAAGCATTTGGGGTGCCCAGGGAGGCAGTGATCAACAAATTTTCCAAAGATAACAAGATGACTCTTGATGAAGTAAGAGCACTGGTAGAAAGGTATAAATTTTAGTGAACCCCATAGACCACCGCGCCACCAATTCGATAGTAACATCGGATATCGAAAAACTCTTCCAGCAAAGCAAGGAAGACGTTTTCGACGTACGAATCTTTAAGGCTAACCTGGAGGACCTGGAGACCGTGGCCGAGAACGCCGATGTGGTAGGGTCCATGGAGGCCGGGGAGAGGTTGATATCCTTCGTCGATCCGGTTGAATCCAAGGCTATGATCTTGGCGAATGACAACTTGATTCTGGCCACGGACGATGGTTCAGATCCGGCGGACGGTTCAGTCCAGCAACCCATCGTTATGCTTATCCAGGAGCCGGATATCCCCAAACATTCAGTGGTCCAGTATGAGGAATATGTCAATGCCACCGAGGTCCGTCAGGTAACCTTGTGTGTTCTGCACAGTGAGACCTTCGGCCGGTCGCCGGTTATCGGGACCAAGCATTACCTGGTGCCGTTTGCTAATAACGAGGGGACGTTTGAGGGATAACTATGCGGCCTTACGCACTTCAACAATCAGTTGACGCCCTAATGCCCGCAACGCTTTTTCAAGCTGATCGAGCCGTGAATTATGATAGAGGTCGAGCAAGCGCCTCACCTGTTTGGGATCGCATTTAAGGCGGGAGGCAAGCTCAACTTGGGTAATCCCTTCCTCGATCATGGCCTCATAAATGGCAAGCTTGGCTGTGACCATAGGCGAAAGAGTTATCACTTGCTGGCCTGGTTCCGGCTTAGAGGGTTGTGGAATATGCATGCGGTCGTCAAAGTAAAATTCAAATGCCGTCATCAAAGCATCTTCGGCCATAGCAAGGGCGTGGGGGAGATCGTGGCCATACGTTATGGCTTCGGAAACATCAGGGAATTTAGCCATAATATCCCCATTGTCCAATGGTGTCAAAACGACAGGATATTCCATCATAAATCGCCCCTTCTTTTACAAAATTTCTTTAGGGTCAAGGCCAAGTTGTTTGCAGATTTCTTTGAGAAATACAGGGTCAACATCTTTGCTGCCATGAAAAGGAATCGTGGTCTTGCGGTTGTTGTAGAACAAGCGAACATGGCTCCCTTTGCCGCCCTCAATTATTTCTACTCCAGCCCGTTTCAATCTCTTAATGAATTCCTTGGCCTTCATGATTGCAATTTTAGGACACATATGTCCCATTGTCAAGATTTAAAAAATATTGTGGGAATAAATAATAACCCAAGATGAGTTATAAAAATGACTGAAACAAACTACGAACTCTCCGAGCTCCAGGCAGTAGACTTCGCCCTGGGGGCGCACCTGGCCAAAGCATTCCAGGGACTTTCCAAAAACGTCGGCCCCAAACAATACCGGGAGTTTCTTACTCGGGAACCCAATAAACAAATCTACCGCCACGAATACGAGTCTCCCCGGGAACTCCTGGAAGCAGTGGGGTCGGCAAAAAAGACTGCCACCACCAAGGACGGGATTAAAAGCAATCTTCCGGACCTCCCCCTCGTGGTTTATTACCGGTCGCCCGGCATGGTGAGCGACAGCGCCGCCTCAGTATTTCCAGAGATGAAGCTTTGGAACGAGGCCGAAACCGATGCATACAACCTGACCATCGTCCCCCTGACCCTGGCCTATAATCTCACCTTTCTGGCCTGGGATAAACCTACCCTGGATAAGCTGCAACTGGCCTGGCTGTTCTTTATCAGCAAGATCAGAAAGGGCAATGAACGGTTTACCATGCCATATCGGATCGGCGAGGATGTTTTCGACGTTCCGGCCCGGATCACCGGCTCCAGGTCTTGGAATTTCGCCAATATCGCCACGGACAAAGCCGCTGGCCGGTTGTTTGCGGTCAACACCCCCCTGGAGGTGGTCACTCAAGTGATTATGGGTGAGGGGGCGGTTTGGGCTGACCCGGTGGTGGTTGATTTTCAACTTAAAGAGATTCTCCCCTAACCATGGCTACTGTCGGCTTGCTCTTTCAGAAGATCGCCTATAACGGCAAGGAACTCGATCTGTCATTCCTGCAGGAAGGCAACTTTGTCGAGACTCTGGACCTGTCCGGGCCTCGGTTGATGCTGTCTTTTTACGATCCCGATGGCTTGCTGCGTGATGACCTCGGGGTCAAGGAGAAGGCGGAGCTCACCATCTCTCTGGCCGACCCGGGTGAGGGGATAGATCAAGAGATCGGGTTTCGGGTCCTGACCATGCCCACCACAGGGGCGGTGGTGAAGCTGAACTGCCTGCAGCTCGACGTAGCCAAGACCAAATATCCTTCTACCAAGGCCATACTGTTCAGCAAAAAGCCCGTCTCCGCAATCATCAAGCAGCTATTCTCCGGGGTGTCCTACGCGGTTGATTCTCTCCCGGTGATCGAGGATTATCACGTCTTGCCGGGGCAAAGGCCGTCCCTGATGCTCCGGCAAATGGCCAGGGAGAAAGGGGCGGCGCTTTTTTATTTGAGGGGGAAGGTTTACTGCAGGAAGCTCAGCAGCTTGTTCAGCGCCGCGCCGGCAATGACCTATGAATATAACCATCCCGCGGCCAAACTGAAGATCATTCAATATAAGCGGCCGAATACTAAGGCCATAATCAGAGAAAAAGCTGACAGGGCCTATACCGGTTTTGATTTGAAAAAGGGTTACATCCAGGGCGGCCGGCAAAGTGATAATGATTCACCGGCGGAGTTCTCTTCCCTGACCAGCGCCACCAGCATGAATAACCTCAATGCCCTGGCTTATCCTGCCATTGATTTCGTCTGTGTAGGCAACGGTAAGCTGGCGCCGGGCAAGATGCTCAAGTTGGTCTGGAACCTGGACCGGGTGGACTCGCCTTTGGATGAGAGTTTGCCGACCTCGGTGTTGATCAGCGTAGTGGCTCACTACTATTCCCAAAACAAATACTATTGCCGGGTGCAAGGCGTGGAGCAGGCGAAATGAATACTTCCATGTTACAGCAGCAAGATCGGAAAAATGCCCTGTGGGGTGAATATATCGGGGTCGTAGAAAGCGTTGACGATCCTGAGAAGTTCATGCGAGTTCGTGTAAGGGTTTACGATATCTTCCCCGATGTCTCGGAAGATTGTCTCCCCTGGGCCACCTACAAGCTGCCCATTGGGGCCCGGCCGCAGGAAGGCGAGTTTGTCCCGGTAAAAGTTGGGGACCTGGTCTGGGTCGATTTTCCATTTAACGGTGATACCCGGAGGCCTCGCATTACCGGGAGCGTGCATTACTGTCCGGAGGGGGTCCCTAATCTGCCGGTCGAGGCGTATGCCGCTGACACATACCATAAAGCCTGTGTCTTTTCTCAGCATGGCGTTACTGTTCTGGTTAAAGAAGATGGCTCTTACCTCATTATCCAGAAAGAAAAAGAGGCGGTGATAGAGATCGATGCGGACGGGAAGATCAAGATTGCTTCCCCTAACGATATCTATTTGGTGACGGAAGGTAATGCCAATATAAGCGCTAAAGGCGATGTCAATTTCACCGCCCAGGGAGATGTTAAGGGCAGTGCCCAGGGTGATGTCGCCATCAACGCCGGCGGGAGCGTTGATGTTAAGTCTACCGGTCCGGCGACTCTATCAGCTACTGGTCCTGTGACTGTTAATTCCAAGGGTGCAACCAAAATCAAAGCCTTGGGTATGGTCGATGTGAGCGGTATCGGGGTAACCAAGTTCGGCGGTCCGATCCTGAACCGAATCTCCGGCTTGCCGGTCTCTTTGGGCGCTGGCGGGGGTACAGAGGCCGGGGTGGATGCTGCGGAAAAAATAGCTGGAGCTGCTCAGTTTTTCGAGGATGCCGAAGGTCTATTCTATGAGGCGGCCAATAGTGTCGCCGATGTGGCTGGAACGGCTAGTGATCTGGCAACCGATATTGCTGACGGGATCAACGAAATTGTCGGCGATATCACTGACTATGTAGGAGATTTTGTCGATTCTATTACCGAAGCGGTGGAGGGGTTCACGGAGGAAGTCCAGGGGGTCATTGAAGGTATCATGGACTCCGAGTTTGTCCAGGGGCTCACCGACATCATGGAATCGGTAAATGAAGTGGTGAACATCAATGATCTCATTGCCGGTATCCAGAGGGGATCATTGCCCGAGATTGTGGGCTCGATTAATGTCCCTAATCTTCTGGATGAGATGGGAGATTTTATTTCGGAAAACGTCGGGGATATCGTTGATGTAGATTTTGCGTATCTATTCGAGAAGGTTCAGGAAGCCTTAGGGAATGTGGCCGATACCATAAACATTGTCGGGGAGGCCATGGACACCATCATGGAGCCGGTGCGAGGGGTCCTGGATACGGCCAACCTGGCCCAGGGTGTCTTGTCCGAGATTACCGGGGGAATGAGCAAGGCCGACGTTCTTACCACCGTCAATAAGGTGGTCCGGACTAATCTCCGGGAAGCTCTGTATATCGGTAAAATCAACAGCGCCCTGGAAACCGTGGCTGAGGCCAAGGCGGAGGACTTTACGGCCGCTATCAAGGCATTGCCCCTTACTGACTGGATTCAGAGTAAGCCGATGCCTTTTAGTGTGGGGGTATAAGAAACTATGCAGCTAAAGGATTTTGCAATATGGCGGCCGACGGTCCAGGATTATTGGGAAGAAGAGATTGCTTCCAGGGTTAGTGAGGGCGACCGGCCCCCACTGGAGGCCGCGGTGACGGATGAGTTAGATCTGCTGGAAGGTTTAATTGAAAGCTACTTGGCAGTCCAAAGCGGCAATACGTCTGCCCCACAGACCATGGCCGAATTTGTCATGAGGTTTTCCGGGTATGTGTCGGTCAAGCTTATCCAGGTTCGCAATCGGGAGTTATGCCCCGAAGTCATTGAGTTGGTGACCAATAATGATTTGAGATCGGTATTTGTCATTTACCAAGATATCTTAGGAGAACCGGCTGATTTTTTTAATTTGGTCTGGGTGGAGGAAGTGCCGGAAGTCCCAGAAGAAAGAGACCCTGATACCGGCGAAATTATCGTCCCTTATAGCCCATCGATCCCGGCCCATTGGGAAATTCTTGGAACTGAAACTTTAAACGAGTTAGAAGCGGCCATAATGGGAGCTGCGACGGCTGACCTGGCTGGTATTGTCGCCATCCAGGACGGTATTTTAGGAGCTATCCTAGCCAAGATTCAATATATGTCCCTGGCACCGCGGTTAACCTACAAGAACAATTGGGTGAACCCGGTGCAATATATCGTCAAGAACATGAATTTAATGGAGGTCTTGACTAAATTCGGCTGGACCGTGGCCGGCATTAATGATGCTGAGAGCATTAAATACTGGAGGTTATAATTATGCCTCCTATGGCGCGTGTAGGAGACCAAGTTGTTGGAGTATGTAAGCATCCAGTTAAGCCTTATTTTTTCCCCTGGATAGGGATTATCACGACAA
>Ga0351892_10284_pt1 | contig 14596 bp, 11 predicted proteins | sample TotcelFGM3001K14_FD_206763 | JGI IMG/M metagenome (GOLD analysis project Ga0351892, IMG submission 206763) | Enriched cells from coal bed in the Powder River Basin, Montana, United States - Total cells FGM rep3 HSBNCT.FGM.300.1.K14 ... | reverse complement strand
TAAAATACTTTATAGCATATAACAATAATATCCCTGCCGGCAGGATAATGGCATATATTGATTCCAACTATAATAAGACACATGGTGAAAAAATAGGATGGCTTGGACTTTTTGAATCTATTGAAAGAGAAGATATGTCTGAAATGCTTATTGAAACAGGCATCAAGTATCTTAAGGAAAACGGGTGTACAAAGATAACAGGGCCGGCAAAGTTTAATGCCAATGGTGAAGTTGGATTGCTGGTAGAAGGGTTTGATAAAAAGCCATATTTCATGGAACCTTATAACGCCCCTTATTATGCGCAGTATTTCGAAAAATTCGGCTTTAGAAAAGAAAATGACTGGTTCAGCATGAACACGGATTACCTGCTCTCAAATGAATATATGACCCGCATTGAAAACCTGATGGAAAAAATGAGCGGTACTATCAGAAATGACAGATGGAATGAGTTCAATATCAGAAACATTGATTTTAAAAATATAAAAAACGAAATAGAGATCATAAAAGACCTGTATAATCCAATATGGAGTAAGGGCAATCATCCTCAGTTTACTGAAATGACAAAGGAAGAATTTGACATACTTGCTCTTGGCATTAAGTCTATAGCTCTTGAGGAATTGATTTTTGTGGTTGAAAAAGATACAAGACCTGTAGGAATCTCGGTTAGTGTCCCTAATATTAATGAAATAATCATAGAGCATGATGAGAACAACTTATATATGCCTTCAAAAAGACTGCTTAGCGCAAAAGATTTAAAAAGGGATCTTGATATCTTCTCCACAATAAAGAAAAGACTTAAATTAAAGAAATTTACAGGGATGAGAGTCCTTATCCTGGGTGTTGACGAGAAATACAGGAAAACAGGAATAGACTCCAAACTTTACTACAAAACAGCCCGGGCTGCTTTAGCTATCGGCATGAGACATGGCTCAGGTTCTCAGCTTGCTGATAAGAATTTTGATATCCTAAATCCTTTATTTAAAATAGGCAAAGTTGCTATGACATGGCGCGTTTATGAGTTAAAAGTATAAATTTTTCTATAATAGCCTGCCGACTCTTTCTCCAGATTCTACAGCCTCTTTTATTCTTCCGGGATAGCTGCAATCCCCTATGATGTGGACTTCCTCGGCTTTCATGTCAAGCATTTTAATAAAATCAGAATCAGCTTTTGAATTTACTGCTATTGCGACTAGATCGGCTTCAAGCCCTTCCTGTCTTCCGCCTTCACTTAAACCCATTTGAGTGTCATATGGTATAAGGACTTCTACACCACCATCAACAATTTTATTTAACTTTGTTTCAGTCATTATATTAATGTTTCTTTCTTTTAGAAGATCTGACAGCCGAAGCTTTTCTTCAGTGATCTTATTTTCTTCAAGGATCTTGGGCAGCACTTCGATAATTGTTACTTTAAAACCATTATCGGCAAGATAACAGGCTGTTTCACAACCAACATCCCCGCCTCCGATTACTACAGCTTTGGTTCCCTTATATTTCGAGATATCTGCAAGTATATTTATCGCAAAATCCACAAAAGGTTTTTCAATTCCAGGCACATCAGGTCTTAGAGGTTTTGCTCCAATAGCTACGACAAGAGCATCAGGGCGAATTTTTTCAACCATTTCATATGTCACTTCGGTATTTAGCACTATATTTACGTTATTTTCCTTTAATTCAAACCTGAACCAGTCCAGAGCTCTTGCAACGTCTTCCTTAAAATCAGGACGGCTTCCCGGATACATCATCCCCCCGATGTAAGATTTTTTCTCATATATGGTTACATTATGTCCCCTTTTCGAAGCAGTAACAGCGCAACGCATCCCTGCCGGACCGGCACCGACAACCATTACATTTTTCTTTCTGCCGGGTATTGAAAGATCCTGCTGGGATTCATGAAGTACATCAGGATTCATTGAACAACAAAGCGGGGTGCCAAGCCATAGCTGGTGGTGGCATACATTACATCTAATGCATGGTGTAACCGGTATTCCTGCTTTCGCTTTATTTGGCCAGTAAGGATCGGCAATTAATGCCCTTCCAAGTGCCACCATGTCGCATCGGCCTTTGCTGATAGCTTCATCGGCTTCACTTGGTACAGTAATGGCTCCATTGGCTATGATAATTGTATCCGGACATACTTTTTTTATTTCCTCTGCCAGGGGCATCAATGTATTTCTTGGAACATAAATAGGCGGGACGTGTGAATAGGGACTGCTTATCAAAGTCGTAGTTGATGAAGCACTGGCAACATCCAGGAAGGCAACTCCCAAACCTGATATATATTTTGCGATTTCCTTTCCCAATGCAATATCTATCCCACCAGGTAGCCATTCGTAAGCGCTGAACTTGAAACCGACAGGAACTCCCGGAAATTCTTTCACAATACCCTTAATGATATCTGCAGGAAACTTCATGCGCCCTTCAAAATTCACTCCATATTTATCTGTTCTTTTATTGAGGGCAGGTGAAATCATTGCTCCGATCAAATAGTCATATCCTCCATGGACTTCTATGCCATCATAGCCAGCTTTTATTCCTCTTTGCGCTCCTTCTATAAAATACTTTACAAGGCTATCAAGCTCCGAAGTCGTAAGTTCCCTGGGCTTTATATTGTAATTCAAGCTGTATATAGAAGAGGGACCTTCGGTCCCGCCGAATTTGCAGCCGAATTGTGCGATTTGAAGAAATATTTTTGAACCATGCTTATGGACCTTTTCAACAAGGTCCTCATGTGAACTTATCAGTCTGTCGTTATATATGCCGACAAGAGGATAGGCTCCTGCAGCCAGTTTGTCATGGATACGTGTGTTGGAAGAAATAATCAATCCTGCTCCGCCTTTGGCTCTTTCCTCAAAATACCTTATAGTCTTTTTCGGGTATTTGTCATCGGGGCTGTAAATGCCTGCGCCCATAGGAGCCATTACGCACCGGTTTGATATTTCAACATTGCCAAGCTTTATCGGGTTAAATAAAAATCCTAGATCCATTACCTCTCCATTCTGAAATTATTTATCTTATTCAATAGCTTTTAAAATATTTTAAATAATATCTATTTAAAAATTTATAGTTGATGGACAACACCTGATTATTAGATCCACCTTCCTGTTTTTTCACCTTCGCTTATGGCATCCTTGATTCTTCCTACTTCCTTGCAATCCCCGATTATATAAAACTCCTCGGCTTTTAATGCGAGATTTTTAATAAAGCTGCTATCCGGATTCTGGTTGATCGCTACGGCAATCAGATTTGCATTTATCCCGCCTTCTTTCCCGTTTGGCAGAATCACTTCAAGTCCTTGGGGTGTTACGGCATTTGGCCTTGTATTTGTGAAAATTTTTATCTTTTTCTCCTTAATAAGATTTAGAAGGGATAGCTTGAGATTATTATCTTTATTTTCTTCCAGAAGGTTGGGAAGAATTTCTACGATAGTCACATCAAAACCGTTGTCTGCCATATGACACGCAGTTTCGCAGCCTACATCTCCTCCACCTATTACAACTGCCTTACCTTTTTTATATTTTGAAATATCTCTTAGAACATCTATGGCTGATACTACAAGTGATGAATCTATGTTGACAATTTGAGGCATTATCGGTTTTGCCCCTATTGCAATGACAAGCACATCCGGGTTTTCTTTTTCAACAAACTCAGGGGTCACTTCTGTATTAAAAACAAGATTTATTTTGTTTGACTTTATCTCTTTTTCAAAATATTCTATTGCCCTTGCCACATCTTTTTTAAAAGCCGGCCTGCTTCCGGGATAAATCATCCCTCCTATATATGGCATCCTTTCATACAGTGTGACTTTATGCCCTCTTTTAGCTGCAGTAACAGCGCACCTTATTCCTGCCGGTCCTGCACCTACAATCATCACATTCTTGATCTTTGCGGGCAAGGGAAGCTCCTGCTCTGATTCATGCAGCATATAAGGGTTCATAGAACAGCATAATGCTTCTCCCGTCAAAAGCTGCTGATAGCACACCATACATCTTATGCATGGGGTTATGTTCTTTTCTTCAACAGAATTTTTTGCCCATTTTGCATCTGCAATAATTGTACGGCCAAGTGAGACCATATCGCATTTGCCCTCTTTTATAAAAGTATCTGCTTCCTGGGGGATTGTTATGGAGCCTGTTGCTATGATTATCTGATTGGGGCATATTTTTTTTATTTCCGCTGCCAACGGGATAAGATTATTCCTGGGCTGATACATCGTAGGGACAGGAGCAAATTTACTGAATACGCCAAGGGTGGTGGACTCTGAGGAAACATGAAGATAGTCCACGCCAAGGCCTGATATATATTTTGCAATCTTTTGCCCAAGTTCTATGTCTATACCATCTTCAAGCTCTTCATAAGCATTGAATTTGACACCAATATTATATTTTGGATACTTTTGCCTGATACCTTTAATGATATCTGTTATAAACCTCATTCTTCCTTCGAAGCTTCCGCCATATTTATCGGTTCTTTTGTTTGTTGCCGGAGACATTAATGCCCCGATAAGATAAAGATGGGCACCATGAATTTCCACTCCGTCATATCCTGCCTGCTGTCCCCTTCCGGCAGCATCAATGAATTTTTCTTTAAGCATATCCAGTTCATCTGTTGTCAGCTCTCTTGGCCTGTAAAGATAGGCAGGGCTGTAAATAGAGGAAACACCTTCGCCATGACCGGTATGTATCTTGCCTCCCATAAGTGCGGCCTGGTGAAAAATTTTTGTACCATGCTTATGGACTCTGTCTACAAGCTCACCGTGAGATTTTATAAGGCTGTCATCATATAGCCCTACTATCGGATAGCATGCTAATTTATCATAAACCCGTATAAACTGCGTAATTATTAGGCCCATACCGCCTGCAGCTCTTTCTTCGTAATATCTTATGGTCTTTTTAGGCCATTTGTCATCTTCGGAATACATGGGGGCACCCAGATTCATAGGTGCAACCGCACATCGGTTTTTTATTTCAACATTACCTATCCGTATCGGGCTAAATAAATATTTTAAGGTCATATCTGCCTCCTATTGCCGATAAAATTAAATAAAATCTAATGTTTTAAAAATTTTCTTTAAATCGTCATCCCGCCATCAATAGTCAAGATTGAACCCTGCATAAAAGCTGCATCTTCGCTTGCCACATAAAGAATTGCCGAAGCAATTTCTTGTGTTTTGCCAAATCTTCCCATTGGCTGCCGGTTTATAAAATCCTTAGTAGCTTTTTCGGTATCATCAAAAGCATTTAACCTGTCCTGAAGAGATTCAGTATATGTTGTGCCGGGGCATATACAATTTATCCTGATATTCTCCTTAATATAATCAGCAGCCATTGCTTTTGTAAGAGCGACAACGGCTCCTTTGGAAGCTCCGTATGCAGCCCTGTCCATAATTCCCTTTACTCCGGCTACGGATGAAATATTTACGATAGTCCCATATCCCTGTTTTTTCATCTGGATTACTGAATATTTTGAAATAAGGAAAACACCTTTTAAATTTACATTGATTGTCTTATCCCAGCTTTCTTCAGTTGTATTGTCTACCCTGCCAGGAATTACTATCCCGGCATTATTGACCAGGATGTCAAGCTGGCCAAATTCTTTCACTGTTCTTTTTACTATATTCTCCGCATCAGCAGACAGAGAAACATCGCCCTGGACATAAATTCCCTGGGAATATTTCCTGACCATGTTTAAGGTTTCTTCGCCATTTTTTGCAGTCAAGGAGTTGACTGCGACTTTTGCACCTTCCTTGGCAAACATTGCAGCTGTTTCCCGGCCAATACCGGCTCCGGCGCCGGTTATAAGTACGACTTTACCTGTAAATCTCATTTATGGTCCTTTCGGAAATTCATTATTTCTTAAATACCTATCTGTCAATCCTGGCGCCGCCGCCGCCTACTATCTTTTCAACTTCCTTAAGTGAAGCCATGCTTGTATCCCCGGGTGTTGTCATTGCAAGTGCGCCATGTGCTGCTCCGTATTCAACTATTTTTCCAGGATCTTTCCCGCTTAAAAATCCATAGATAAGCCCTGAAGCAAAGCTGTCTCCGCCGCCAACCCTGTCAAATATCTCCAGGTTTTCCTGCATTTTTGCTTCATAAAATTCTCCATCATAATACAAGACGGCACCCCAGTCATTGAAGTTTGCTGACTTTACAGCCCTTAAAGTGGTTGCAACTGCTTTAAAGTTAGGATAGACACCGATACATTTTTTAATCATTTTTTTAAAATTAGCAGGATCTATTTTTGAAATATTTTTATCAAGATTTTCCACTTCAAAACCCAGTGCTTTGGTGAAATCTTCTTCATTACCTATCATGACATCCACATATTGTGCAATATTTCTGTTGACTTCGATAGCCTTGGCACTTCCTCCATTTTCTTTCCATAACGACGGCCTGAAATTCAGGTCATAGCTTATGGCAACACCATTTTCCTTGGCGCATTTCATTGCTTCAATAATGAGACCGGGGGATTCTTTTGAAAGTGCAGCAAAAATACCGCCTGTGTGAAACCATCTTGCTCCATCTTTTTTAAATATTTTCTCCCAGTCTATATCCCCAGATTTAAGCTGGGATGATGCTGAATAACCCCTGTCTGAAACCCCGATTGAGCCCCTTATCCCAAATCCTTTTTCTGTAAAATTAAGCCCTATCCTTGCATTTCTGCCGATTCCATCAAAAGGAAGCCATTTTGAATAGGAGTAATCAACCCCTCCCTGTGAAATGAGGTCCTTAAGCAGATAACCAACCTCATTTTCTACAAAGCCGGTAACTACCGCAGTCTTTAAGCCAAAGCATTTTGATAGTCCCCTTGCAACATTGTATTCTCCGCCACCTTCCCACACCTGAAACATCCTGGCGGTCTTAATCCTTGAAAAACCAGGATCAAGCCTCAGCATCACTTCTCCAAGTGAGACTTCATCCCATTTACAGCTATTTTCAGGCCTTATTTTTAACTTATTTTCTTTGTCCATTTTAAAAACCTTTCAGAAACATCATAAAATCATTTTTTATTTCTTATATCCTTTATTATCCCTATTACCCTTTTAACGTTTTCGGATAATTTCTTAAAGTCCCTGTTTTGTATTATTTCTTTTGTAATAAGATTTGACCCTATGCCGACACAACTGACGCCTGCATTAAACCATTCTTTTAAAGACTCGTAAGTGGGATCGACTCCGCCTGTAGGCATGATGGATGTCCATGGGCATGGACCTTTAACTGATTTTACAAATTCCGGACCACCTACTTGTTTGCCAGGAAATATTTTACATATTTCCACGCCATAAATCTCTGCATTATGGATCTCGGTAACAGTTCCGCATCCCGGAGAATAAGGAACTTTTCTGCTGTTGCAGGTATTTGCCGTATCTTTGTCAAAAGCAGGCCCTACTACAAAATTTGCGCCATGGGATATATACATTGCTGCTGTCGGGCTATCAATAACGGATCCTATGCCAAGAATTACTTCGGGGCAGTTTGAAATACAGAATTTTTCCAGTTCTTTGAAAACATCTATGGCTCCATCCCCCCTGTTGGTCATCTCGATGCATAAAGCCCCGCCCTGATACAGGGACTTAACTATTTCTTTTGCTGTCTCTACCACTGGTGTGTAAAATACCGGGATAATACCGACTTCAATCATGGTGCTAAGGGTTTTCATTCTTGAAAATCTTGCCATTATTTTTCCTTTCAAAAAATTTTATAAATTACCTGATATTATTTCAGGCTGCTTACAATTGACTTGCATGCCTCGGAAAAAATGCCTGTATCAACAGAATATGAAATATATTTTATTCCAATATCAATCCACTTTTTTGCGATTGAGACGTTATCATTAAAATTTCCGACTACTATGTTTTTTTCCTTACATTTTTTAACAATGTCTTTTATCGTCTTTTCAACCAGCGGATGCTCTACCTGGCCGGCAACACCCAAAGACTGCGAGAGATCATACGGACCGACAAATAATATATCAAATCCTCCCTGATCAATAATGCTATCAAGGTTTTCTACCCCTTCCCTGCCTTCAATCTGAATTATTATCAGTGCCTCATTTGCATATTTAAAATAATCTTTTCCATCTATAGAAGAATAATCGGCTGACCTGACAAATCTGCACATCCCCCTCATACCAAGCGGTGAAAACCTGGCCATATTAATAATTTCTTTAACATCGCCAGCACATTTTACATGAGGGACTTGTATTCCGGCTGCACCGATGTCAAGAACATTTGCCATTAGGGAGCGGATGTCCTCTTTTACCCTTACAATAGGTACAATATTTGTGAGCTGGGCAGCCCTGATAAGATTCTGCATGTTAAGAAGACCATTTGGACCATGCTCCATATCAAGTATTACAAAGTCAAAACCGGAATATCCCATTATTTCTATGAAGGCCGGATCTGTTGATTTTGAAAACGGACCGAACACCGGCTGTTTTTTAATCTTTTCCTTAAAATTTTTAATCAGGTCTAAATACATATTTCCCACTTTCCAATCAATTTATTTTTAAACTTTTAATATTAATTTTGTTAATACTGGCCGTAAAGCCTTGCAGCTTCAAAAAGCGCTTTTATGTTTTGTGGAGGTACATCCGCCAGTATATTATGGATCTGGTTAAAAATAAGGCCTCCGTTTTGGCCCAATATTTTTACCCTTTTTTTAACATCTGCTTTTACATCTTGGGGAGAACCTTTTACCAGTACTTCCCTGGTATCACAACAGCCTCCCCAAAAAACAAGATCTTTTCCGAATTCTTTTTTAAGCTTATCCGGCTCCATGTTTACCGCAGTTGTCTGGATAGGGTTCAAGATATCAAGACCAGCATCAATCAAATCCGGTATAAGTTCGTAAATTGATCCGCAGGAATGAAGAAATATTTTACATTTGCTTTTGCTGTGTATTAATTCCCACATTTCCCTGTGCCTGTTTTTGAAATATTTTCTATATATATCTGGAGAAAAAAAGGCTGCCCTTTCACTGCCCATATCGTCTGCAAACATCAGGATGTTTATATGTTTGCCTGCAAGTTCAAGTATTTTACTGACACTACTCAGGTATCCTTCCATTAAAACATCAAGAAACCTGTTTACACCTTTTGCATCCATATATAAATCGCATAGGTAATTTTCCATCCCCCTCAGGCCAAATCCGCTTTCTACAAGATTGCCGCCAAAACGGAGCATTATTGCATAATCCGTTTCTTTGTATAATTTTTCTATGCAATCACTGAAGAGTTTAGCCTGGTCATCATCAAAAATATTTATATGTCCTGGAGATGGTGTGGTATATGCCCATAGTTCCTTTGCAAAATCTTCTTCAGAAAGAACATCGGGTATTTTTTCAAGGCTGCCATATACCCAGAATATCTGATCGATATAAAGAGAACTTTCGGGCATTTTCCCCAAAACAGTACCGTCTTTATAGACAACATCCATGGAACCATCATCTTTTTTGGTAAAATTAATCCTGTCAGGAACAAGGCATCTTGATTTATCCTTCAATTCAAACTCTTTCCAGGCTGCTCTGCTGCCTATAAAAGCCTGGCCTGCATCAATTATGTCTATATCGAAGATTTTTCTTATTTGATGGTCCGGATAGACAAGCTGCTGTACCACGTCATACATATTTGGAAGTCTTTTTTTTAAACCAAGTTCTGAAATCAGTTTATTGTAGGCTATTGCAGAAATACCGCTTGTTCTTGTACTTCCCAAATCAACAGGTACTCTATCAGGTATCTCATGGTTTAATACTTTTAATACTCTTTCCCTGGAGTTCATATTTATATAAGATATATTATAATAATATTATAAGTTAATAGACATCAGGAAAAACCTTTTAAGGGTTATTTGTGCTTTTAATTTTTACTTAAAAAGAAAATGTATGATTTAAAGCATAGATAACTTTAAATATTTTAAATTTTAAAATCTTTTATCAACCGTTGTAATGATCGCTTGCAGCTGCCATGATTTTTTCCTCAGTAGCCTCAGAAGAGCTGAATATCTTAATGAGCCTTCCCTCATAAACAACTGCTATCCTGTCGCACATCCCCAGAAGTTCCGTCATATCGCTGAAGATAACAACAATAGCAATCCCCTTGTCTGCAAGCCTCCGAAGAGATTTGTAAATATCTTCTTTTGTACCGACATCTATTCCCTGGGTCGGTTCATCAAGCAGAAGAATTTTAGGCTCGTGTATCAGCCATCTTGCAAGTATGACTTTTTGCTGATTGCCTCCACTTAAAAACTGTATTTCCTGTTCCCTGTTTGAAGCAGAAATATTAAATTCATTTATTTTGGAATCAACTACCTTGTTTTCTTTGCTTGATATTAAAAAACCTGATTTGTCATAATCATTTAAAGTAGCAATGGAAACATTTTCTTTTACGGAACGGCTTATAAAAATCATTTCTGCCCGTCTGTCACTTGATATATAATTAATTCCCCTGTTTATTGAAATCTGCGGATTTGTTTTATGATATTTTTGACCACCGTATTCAAATTCCCCTCCGCTTATGGGAATATTCCCAAAAATTGCATTTAAGATTGCTGCCTGTCCCATTCCTACAAGACCGCCTATGCCCAGAACTTCACCTGCCCTGATATCAAAACTGACATTTTTTATTTTTCCCTGGACACTTATGTTTTTAACAAACAATAACTTTTCATCAGAAGATATTTCTTTCTTTCTTGGAAAAGTGTTTGAAAGGGTCCTTCCGACCATTTTGTTAATAAGCTCATCTTTTGTTATTTCACTGACATTGCAGGTTTGAACCAGGAGTCCATCTTTTAAAATAGTCACCCTTTCGGCGATTTTAAATATCTCATCAAGCCGATGGGAAATATAGATTATCGTAATACCTTTTCTTTTTAAATTGTCAATGATCCTGAACAGGGTTTCCACTTCGCCTTCAGATAATGTGGAAGTAGGCTCATCCAGTATAATAAGCTCCGCATTTGCCGTAAGCACTCTTGCAAGAGCGACAAATTGCTGCTGATCTATCGATAATTTACCGGCCTCCATATCAAGATCCAGCTTTATTCCTATATCATCTAGGATTTCATTACAGAAATTTTTAAGATATTTTAGATCCAGCATCCCTGCTTTTTGCTTTTCCCTGCCCAAAAAAATATTCTGCATGACACTTAACCCTGGAATCAGTCCAAGATCCTGGGGTATCATGAATATTCCTGCTTCCTGGATTTTTATCGGATTTCCTTTTGGCAGCACGCTGTCTTTAAATGTTATGCTGCCTTTATCATTATCATATATTCCGCAAATAATTTTACTTAATGTAGATTTTCCTGCACCATTTTCGCCAACCAGTGCATGAATCTCTCCTTTATTCAAAGATACTGAAATATCATTTAAGGCTTGTACACCCCAAAAACTTTTTGAAACATTGCTGATGTTTAAGATTTCCTTTTTTTCCATTTAATTATTCTTGTTTCTCCCCGTGTAACTAAAAACTAATAATAATACAATCAAACCCTGTAGAATGAGTTTCCATGGATGTCCTAAACCTAAGATATTTAACAGACTTGCCAGGACGACTATTATTAAAGTGCCGATAATGGTTCCACCGACCCCGCCTTTGCCGCCCGCAAAAATAGTGCCCCCCAAAATAACGGCAGCAATTGAATCCATCGGATAAGTATCCCCGCCTGCCAAAGTAGGATTGCTTAAATATCCGGCTAATATTATGCCTGCGATAGCCACAAGCACTCCGCTTATTACATAAACGGTCAATGAAATTCTTGTCACGCTGATCCCGACTATGGAAGCAGATCTGGGGTTGGACCCTACCGCATAAATCTTCCTTCCAAAAATTGTTTTTTTAAGGACCACGATTAATATTATTGCAAGCACTGCCCAGATGATCACGGAAACTGGTACGACTTTAAATACCTGTCCGGACCCAAGCTCCCTTATGAAAGGAGGTGCCTGGCCTTTCCCAAAACCTTTGGTATATATATAGCTTATACCGGTTAATAATGACATCACACCTATTGAGCTTACCAATGGCTCTATTTTAAGCTTGACGACCAGAATACCGTTTAAAAGTCCGACCAAAACTCCAACTGCAAGAGCTACAACAATTACAAGAAGGGTCTTGTCCGGATTCTTCATCGAAATACCATCGACTAAAAGCATTATCAGTATGACATGCGCGCCTACTGAAAGATCTATTCCTCTTATTAAAATAAGTAAAGTCTGCGCAATAGCGATAATGCCAAGTACTGAACCGTTCTTAAGCATGTCCAATATATGAAGCGGTGCTAAAACCTTTGGAGCTATAATTGCAATTATAATTATTAAAATGCCAAAAGCCAGATATATGCCGCCTCTTTTAAAAATATTTGAAATGATGCCTGTGATACTTTTCCTTTGACTGTCTTCTAAATTTATTTCAGAACTTTTCATTAGTATAATCCTTAAAAATCATTTCTTTCTTGAATTTATAATCATAGCCACAAGCAAAATGACACCTTTTACAATATATTGATAAAAAGGAGATACGCTAGCTATATTTAATGCATTACTGATTATTGAAACCATAATTGCCCCAGCAAGAGTTCCAGCTATAAATCCCTGCCCGCCGGCAAAGCTTGCTCCTCCAATTATTACAGCTGTCAGGCTGTCCATAAGAAACGGGGTGCCTATATTGGGAATTCCGGTGCCTATCCTTGCTGAAACAACAAAACCAGCTACTACTGCAAGGCAAGCTGAAATTATATAAGATATTATTCTTACTCTTTTTACGTTTACGCCAGCCATCCTGGCAAATTCGGGATTGCCCCCTATTGCATAAACATGGACTCCGAAAGACGTCCTGCTCATAACAGTAATAAAAACTATATATAAAAGGGCCAGTATAACTGCTGAAACCGTAAATATCCCAAATGGATAATTTATAAAGTTTGAGATAACTTTTGGAACACTTCCCCCTGGGGACATCCTATAGGCTAAAATTACTCCCTGTAAAATTGTGGAAGTTGATAAAGTAACAATCAGGGGAGGTATTTTGGTCTCATTACAAATAAAACCATTAATAAATCCTATTACTATTGCAACGATAAAAATAAAAATAATGGTAGCAAGGACTCCAAAAGGACCTTGCCCCATAAAATTAGCTAAAAGCACAGTAGTAAGAGAAACTACAGTACCTACTGTAAGATCTACGCCTCCGCCAATAAGAGCAATCGTCTGCCCGATAGATAAAATAGCCAGTGGGGCAATCTGAACTAATATATTAGTCAAATTTCTGGAACTTTTAAATAACGGAAAAGCTATCGAAACACCAAAAAAAATAATCAACAGAATTATATATACTACTATTACAGAATTGTATCTTCCCCAATATTTTTTAAAAATATTTGCCACAAAATCTCCATTGTTTTAATATTTTTTATTTGTGTGGGGGTTTAATATAAAACCCCCACACATCCTATAATTGTACCAAAAATTATTCTTTTGGGAATAATTTCTGAATTACATCATCAGGTAAAAATGAACCAGTCCAGTATCTGTCAGAAAGGTCTGGCCTATAGAATTTGTCAAGATCTGCCTCTGTTACAATCTGCAAAGGAACTTCGGTAAACTTCTCAATTGTTTCACCTTGAAGAGCTTTAAATCCTAATTCCAAAGCTATCTTGCTGATATAAGGTGGTTTTGTTGATGATTCAAGTTTGATGCCTTTGCTAAGATTTTCTTTCCATACTCTTAAGCTGCCATTAGAGCCCATCCAGTTCATAGGGATAAATGGTTTGCCTGATTCAATGAATACTTCTGCACAAGATCTTGGCTCACTGTGAGAAATTATACCGGCAAGGTCTGGGTTAGCCTGAAGAGCATCCTGAGTTGCCTGTTTTGTTACAGCATAATCCCAGTTTGTATATACATCAGGAAGTAATGTGATATCCGGATAATTTTTCATTACTTCTACTATGCCGTCATGAATATCGATAGCAGTTTGTGTTCCGGCAATTCCGTTCATAACTGCAACTTTGCCTTTTCCGCCTACTGCTTTTGCAACAAATTCAGCCATTACTTTTGCGTGTGTGAAATCAGAAACGTTTACAGAAGCAGTGAAGTCTTCTCCGTCCATATCAATTGCAAAAACTACAACCTTGATTCCCTGTGCTTCAGCTGCTTTTATTTTTTCTACCAAAGCTTTGGGGTCTACAGGGCTAACGAAAATAATGTCGCAGCCTTTTGTTACAAGATCATCAAAGTTGTTCATTTGCTTTGTAACATCAAATTCATCACTTACATAATAGACATTTTCTACCATGCTGGCATATGGTTCCTGTGTAATGGCATATTTGAATTCTTCTGCCATCTGAAGTGACCAGTCATTGCCTTCATAGTAGATCTGGTAGCCTACTGTATATTTTTTTTGCTCTGCAGCAGCTGTGGTTTCTGCGGCAGCGGCTGTTGTTTCAGCAGCAGCAGCAGTTGTTTCAGCAGCAGCTGTTGTCTCTGCAGCGGTAGTTGTCTTGCAAGCCATTAGAGAAAAGCTTAATACTATAACAGCCACAAGAACAAATATAGAAACTGTGGAAAAAATTTTTTTCATGCTTTGCCTCCTAAAT
>Ga0351892_10252_pt3 | contig 14599 bp, 14 predicted proteins | sample TotcelFGM3001K14_FD_206763 | JGI IMG/M metagenome (GOLD analysis project Ga0351892, IMG submission 206763) | Enriched cells from coal bed in the Powder River Basin, Montana, United States - Total cells FGM rep3 HSBNCT.FGM.300.1.K14 ... | reverse complement strand
GGCCGGCTTGGGTCAGGGCGGCAATTCCCGCCCGCTGGACAAAGGCGTTGGCGGAAATAAAAAAGTTCTGCATCAATTTTTGTAAGGGCCGGACAAACTCCCGAGGGGCGATGAGATATCCCAGCCGCCAGCCGGTCATGGCGTAAAGTTTGGAAAAGCCGTTGATGACAAAGGCCCGGTCGGTGAATTCCAGGATGGAATGCTCCTTGCCCTCGTAAACCAGGCCATGGTAAATCTCATCCGAAATGATATACGGACCTGCCTGGGCAATCCTGGCCATTCGATCCGCCTCCAGCAGGGTTCCGGTGGGATTGGCGGGAGAGTTGATGAGAATGGCCTTGGTCCTGGGAGTCAGATAGGTTTGCAGTTCCTCCAGATCCAACTGGAAGCCGTCATCTTCTCGAACCGGGACATAACGGGAGACCGCGTCCACCAGACGGATGAAGTTCGGGTAGCAAGCATAGTGTGGATCTGTAAGTATTACCTCATCCCCCGGGTCCAGGAGGGCGGCAAAGATTAACAGCATCGCCGGCGACGTCCCGGAGGCGACAATTATTTGGTCAGGCGTCAGCTTAACGCCGTAATTTGCCTGATAATGGTCACAAATCGCCTCTCGTAGCTCCAACAGCCCCAGGGAACTGGTATACTGGGTCTCGCCCCGCTGCATGGCTTCATAGGCAGCCTGCTTGATTACCTCCGGGGTATCGACATCCGGTTCTCCGATCTCCAGGTGGATGACCGAGGCGCCGGCTCGTTCCATGGCCTGAGCTCGCTCCAATATATCCATCACTAAAAAAGGGGTGATTTCCTGGGCCCGCCGGGAAACCTTCGATTGGACCATCTATATCCTCCATTACAAGTTAGCGTGCCGCGCTCAGCTTGCCGCCATCAGCTTAATAAACAAATTCATAAAATTATGTAAATGAAAAAAATCGATCATTTATCGTTAGGGTTGCTTAACTTTTTGTTTTCACTGAAAGCTGCATGCCGATAGCTGAACGCTTACCAGGGCAAATAACGGCAAGAATAACAAGTTCAGCCAGTGAAAGCAAGCTCTGGAAATTAAAAATTCGCAACTCCTGGCTGTATACTTGACACGTATTCTTATGTATAGTATATAGATGTCTATGAAGATTTTGACGGAAAGACAGCAGGCAGTATTGACCTTTGTCGAAGAGTTCTGCCAGCAGCAGGGTTATCCCCCCACGGTGCGGGAAGTGGGGGCTCATTTTGGCATCCAGCCCCGGGCCGCGGATGATCATCTCAGCGCCTTGAAGCGCAAGGGTTACCTGCATCGCGAGCCGGGGCGGTCCCGGGGTCTGGCCTTGACGGCGCGTCATGCCCCCAGGACCGTGGACGTTCCCATACTGGGGCGGATTGCCGCGGGGCGTCCCTTACGGGCCGAAGAACAGATCGAAGACACCCTCACCTTGCCCGAGGCCTGGGCCCGGGGGGAAAACGTCTTCCTGCTGCGAGTCAGCGGCGACAGTATGGCCCCCACCCTCTTCTCCGGCGATCTGGTGATCGTGCAGGCCCAATCTCGAGTGCAGCGGGGAGAGATCGGCGTGGTGCTCCTGGGAGAGGAGGCTACGGTAAAGCGGGTCTACGAGGAGCCGGATGGCCTGATGCTCAAGGGCGATAATCCGAATTTCACCCCCATCCGTCTGAGCCCCGAGCAGGCCGTAACTGTGCAGGTACTGGGAAAAGTAGTGGGGTTGTATAGATCGTTTCAGGGTTAGGAGTGACCAGTGACCAGTAATCAGTAATCAGTGGAAAGTGGAAAGTGGAAAGTGGAAAGTGGAAAGTGGAAAGTGGAAAGTGGAAAGTGGAAAGTGGAAAGTGGTCGTAGTTTGGGGCTGAATCTGGAAAGTCAAGGATTATTGTGGTGTTGAACTTTAACCGAAAACCGCCAACCGAAAACCGCAAACCGGTTATTCCAGGGAACCTGGGACGATGGTTGGGGCCGCCTACCTCCAGCCGGGGACTGCTGCTTTTTGGAGAGAACATCCGGCCGCTGATTGCCCCACTAGCGGTATGGGGACTCCGGCGGGGGAGCCGGGTAGTGGTTGTGGACGCGGTATTGGGGTTTGATCCTTATCGCCTGGCCCGGGAGGCCCGTTTTCGAGGACTGCCGGCGGAAGAGTCTTTACAAAAGGTCCGGGTCTCACGGGCCTTTACCTGTCACCAACTGGTGCGTTTGGTCCAGGAAAGCCTGCCCGGGGAATTGGCTGGAACTAAAGACACTCTACTCCTCCTCTTGGGTCCGTGCAGCCTTTTCTATGACGAACAGGTCCCCCTGGCGGAACGACGCCGGCTTTTCCAGGCGATGGTGGCCGGACTGGCGCAGCTTCGGGCCCAGGCTGTCCTCTGTTTCCTGCAATCCCGCCTGCCGCCGGCGGTGGCCAACCAGCATTTTGGCCGCTCCCTCACCGCCCTGGTCGATCAGGTGCTGGAACTGGAATTAGGGCTGGGCGGCATCCAACTTCACCCCCGAGGACGACGTCCTTCACTGCGAGTCAATTAGGGAGTGACTACTATGCTAATTTGCTATAATAAATACTGATTAGTTAATTGCATGAGCATAAAGAACGGCTTACGAACATAGAAAACTAGGGAGACATAGGCATGAATATTAAAGAGGAGCTTATTAAGGCCATTAACAACCTACCAGAAGAGGCTCTGGAGGGTGTTCTAGACTATGTGAGGTTTATCCAAGAGCCGGAAGAGGTAGAGCCGACAGAGGATGAGTTAAGGGCCATTGCCAGAGGTCAGGAGGAGTACGCCAAGGGAGAATATGTCCTGTGGCGGGACATCAAGACCGATGCCGTATAAGGTCATTATCACTAAGTCGGCTCGCAAAGTTTATAATCGGCTTCCTCTCAAACTCCGGCGAGGTCTGGATCGTTGTATCGTAGCTCTGGAGACCAAGCCGAAGAATAACCCAAACGTTAAGAAGCTCGAAGGATGTGAGGCCTCCTACAGATATCAGATAGGTGGCTGGCGTATTCTCTATGAGGTTGACGAAGCCATTAACGAAGTCAGAATTTACGAAATAGGCTCAAGAGGAGATGTCTACAAGCATTAGAGTATTGGTGAAGCTAACTCTTTATTTTTAACGGCAACAGAAAATAGAAAACGCCAAAATGGGCCGCACGGTTATTCCCTACAGCCAGATCTTAGAGCAGGAGAAAGGCCGCTGGCAGAAGTTTCGCCGGGCCTTGCGCCGGGAGGACCAGGAACATCTGGACCGGCTCTTTGAGCTGGCCCGGCTGCATACCCAGGCCGGGGTCTATGCCTCACAGCCCTGGCCCTTGGAGGTCATCCTGATGTCCATCCTGCTGGAGCATCAGAAGGCCCTGGCCGAGTTGCGGGAGCGACTCCGGCAGCTCGAAGGGGAGGGCGCCGCGGATGGAGACGAGGGCCTGGCTCTTTGACCTTTATCCCCTGGACTCCCGGATGGTGCTCTGGTTTCTCACCGCAGCAGGCCGGCGCCTCCGGGTAACGGACGCCTTCACCTACCGTTTATATGCCCAGGGGTCTGAACCAGCCCTGCTGCAACTGGCCGCCGAGGCGGCCCCGCGTGGCTGGATCGAGAAGAGCTACCTGGACGACAAGATCGACTTCAACACCGGCAGAACTCAGGTGGTGCTCTGCCTGGAACTTAAAGCCTATCATTATCTGCCTCGACTGTTGGCCTACCTGGGGACCCTGGAAGGTTTTTCCTTTGGCAATTGCGACCTGGACCCGGCTTCTTATTATCTCTACCTCAATAAGATATTTCCCTGTTCCTGGTATGATCTGAGCATACAGGGCGATGTACTGCAGAGCCTGACCCCCCTAGAAGACCCTTTTCAGGATGAGCTTACTTTGCCTCCCCTAAACACCCTGGAGCTATCTTTGAGCCGGGATTACCTTATTCCTCTGGGGGCGGGCAATTCCCTGACCTTTACCTGGGAAGGCCGGACCCTGGAAATAGAGGCGGCTGACCCCCCGGCGCTGGTGATGGAGGTCTCCCGGTGTTTAGCCAACTTGGATCCGGACTTAATTATCAGTGATTGGGGGGATGAACGGATCCTGCCCCGGCTGTGGCAGTGGAGTCAGCGCCACCGCCTGAAACTGCCCCTGGACCGGGAACCCCGTCCCGTCTCTCGCCAAGTCAACACCCGGGGCCGTTCGTATTTTTCCTATGGTCGCATCGTTTACCAGGGGCCATCGGTACCTTTTTATGGACGCTGGCACGTGGACCGGCGCAATTCCTTTTTTTACCGGGAGGCGGGTCTGGCCGGACTGGCGCAACTGGCCCGTATCGGCCAGATGCCGCTGCAAAAGTTGGCCCGCACCAGCCCCGGGACGTTGATCACCTCGATGCAGTTGGCCCGGGCCGTAGCCGATAATATCTTGATTCCATGGCGCAAAGGCGAACCGGAGCGCTTTAAAAGCGCCTTGGAACTGCTCATCACGGATAAGGGCGGCCTGGTCTTCCAGCCGCCGGTGGGTTTTCATACCCAGGTGGCGGAGATCGATTTTGCCTCCATGTATCCCACCATCATGGCCATCCATAATATCTCCCCGGAGACCATCGACTGCGGCTGCTGCTCCGGCCCTCGGGTCCCGGAGGCCGGCTATGTCCTGTGCCAGCGTCGAGAGGGGCTGGTGCCCCGCACCTTGAGGCCGATTCTGACTTTACGGGCCCGGCTCAAGATACGGGCCCAGCAGGCCGCTGACCCGGAAGTCGCGGCGGAGTTTACGGCCCGCCAGAGCGCCCTCAAATGGATTCTGGTGACCTGCTTTGGCTATCTGGGTTATAAGAACGCCCGCTTCGGCCGCATCGAGGCCCATGAGGCAGTCACCGCCTATGGCCGGGACAAGCTGCTCACCGCCAAGGAGGTCTGTGAAACAGCCGGGTTCCAGGTGCTGCACGGGTTGACTGATTGCCTGTGGATTAAGAAGCGTGAGGATAATTTTCTGGGGAGGGGGCAGGGGGCACAGCTCCCTGGCCCTCCCCCACAAATACTATCGACAATCATCTCCGACTTTGCCTCGGAGCTGCAACTTCTCTGCGACCGGATCACCGCGGCTACCGGGGTGACCATGGCCCTGGAGGGGGTCTATCGTTGGCTGGTATTCCTGCCTTCCCATAACCAGGCGGACCGGCCGGTGCCCAATCGTTATTTCGGCGTTTTCGAGGACGGAAAACTGAAGTACCGGGGATTGATGTGTCGGCGACGGGATACACCGCCCCTGGTGCGTCAGGCCCAGCAGGAGCTGTTAGGTCGGCTGGCTCGGGCGGCAAACTGGCAAGAGGCGGCGGCCATGGGGCCGGAGCTCCAGGATCTGCTGGCGGAGTATACCTCGAGACTGGAGCAGGGGAGGGTAGAACCACGCGACCTGGTGATTACCAGGGTGCTGTCGCGGCCGGTGGAGCAGTATCAGGTGGAGACCCATACCGCTTTGGCGGCTAAGCAGCTAGCCGCGGCCGGCGTTGCCCTGGTTCCGGGAGAAAAAGTGCGTTATGTAGTGCGAGAACGGCAAGGTCCACCGGAAATCCGGGTGCTGGCCGCCCCCTTTCTGGATACCCTGGACCGCTACGATACCGCCTATTATGTGGAACTGCTGGATAGGGCTGTTAAAGAAGTGCTGGGGCCGTTCGCGGGGGGTCAGGACCCCTGGTAATTATTGATAATGGCAGGCAACTCTGCCTGGTCAATTATTACCAAGATTATTTTTAACCTCGTTTAACAAATTCTGATCAACCTCGATCCCCATGCCTTGGGCATTGGTTAAATCATTCAGGGCAAGTTTATATTGCTTTTTGTAATAGTAAGCTAAACCACGATTATACTGGGCAGTGCCATTGGCTTGTTTAGATAAAACTTTATTGTAGTCAGCAATAGCCTGGTTATATCTACCTTTCCCCAGATTATTGTTGCCATTATTAATCCAGGAAATAATTCTTTCTTCTTCTCCATTTCTTTCTCTTTCTTCCCTATCCTTTTTATATTGCTGCCTTTCTCGCTTGCTTCTGGCCTCTTTTCTGTCCCTATCGGATTTAAGGGTTGAACTTGACCGATTAGGGATATACAAAGGATTATATTTTATAACAGTGGATTGGTAATTATAAGCCGACTGGGCTTCTGCAATCTTCACCTCCGCAGCCAACAATCCTGATATTATCGCCAGGAGGATAATATATTTTTTCATCATCTTTTCTCCATTATCTAATTGACGCCTTGAGTTCAGGTCTTAAGTTTCTTGTTTCGTGATTTGAGAAGAGATTATGCCAAACCCAGCCTTAGAGGGGGCTAAGATTTTTAAGGCTGTTGGAGGATAAAGGATTACGCCTAAATCCTCATTTGATATATCGGCTGTCTATGCTCTTGACTTAAATTTGTTCCGTCATCAAAAGATAAGAAAATTTTGGGCTTTTGACGAGATCATCAATCTTGAAAAAGTTCAGTGCTCAAATAGCGCTCACCGGTACTGGGCATAATTACGACAATCTGTTTACCTTGATTTTCGGGACGACGTCCTATCTCCAGGGCGGCAAAGAGCGCCGCGCCGGAAGAGATGCCGCAGAGGATGCCCTCTTTGCGTGCCATCTCTCGCCCCGTGGCAAAGGCCTGATCGTTGGTGACCGTGATGATCTCGTCAATGATTTTAAGGTTCAATACCCCGGGAATGAAGCCGGCCCCAATGCCCTGGATCTTATGGGGGCCGGGTTTGCCGCCGGAAAGTACCGGTGAGTCTGCCGGTTCCACCGCCACGGCTTGAAAGGAGGGGCGGCGGGCCTTGATCACTTCCGCCACCCCAGTGATGGTGCCGCCGGTGCCTACGCCGCTGACCAGGATATCGACATTCCCCTGCGTGTCGGCCCAGATCTCTTCTGCCGTTGTCCGGCGGTGGGCCCCGGGATTGGCCGGGTTGCTGAACTGATCGGGCATATAGGCGTTGTGGGTGCTGGCCATAATCTCGACGGCCTTTCTGATGGCCCCTGTCATACCCTCACTGCCGGGGGTAAGAACCAGCTCGGCCCCCAGGTGTTTTAACAATTTTCTTCTTTCCAGACTCATGGTCTCAGGCATGGTCAAAATCAGGTGATAGCCCCGGGCCGCGCAGACAAAGGCCAGGGCAATGCCGGTATTGCCGCTGGTCGGCTCCACAATTATGGTGTCGTGGCGAATCACCCCTTGGCCGATAGCGGCCTCGATCATCGCCAGGCCAATGCGGTCTTTGATACTTCCCAATGGGTTTTTCATCTCCAGTTTGGCCAGGATGGTAGCCGGAAGGCCCCTGGCGATGGCATTGAGCCTGACCAAAGGGGTAGAGCCTATGGTTCGGGTGATATCAGAAAAAATCTCGGCCATTTTTTGAACCTTTCTTCCTCCTGTCGGGGTAACCAGAGGAATTATCCCTCTATGAATATATATAACTTATTTAAATCAGATAGATAAACCATTTTTCAGTTAACTTCTGATCAATGATCACTGATTACTTGTTTTGAGGGGGCTCACTGATCCCCGGCCCTGATCCTTTGAAGACAAGTTCTGGTTTTTTTAGGAAGACCTTGGTGTCGGGAGGGACAGATTCCGTGATCCAGACGTTGCCCCCGATTACCGACCGGGCTCCGATCACCGTCTCTCCCCCCAGGATAGTGGCCCCGGCATAGATAATCACATCATCCTGGATGGTGGGATGGCGTTTTTTCTTCCTCAGAGACTCTAAAGAGCCCCGGGGAAGAGACAAGGCCCCCAAGGTCACGCCTTGATAAAGCCGCACTCGATCACCGATTTCCGTGGTTTCCCCTACCACCACGCCAGTGCCGTGATCGATAAAGAAACTCTCGCCAATATGCGCTCCGGGGTGAATATCTATTCCGGTTTTGCTATGAGCATATTCCGTCATGATCCGGGGGATCAGGGGGACATCGTGTTCCCACAACTCGTGGGCCAGGCGATAGACGGTAATGGCGAACAAACCGGGGTAACTGAAGATGATCTCATCATAGCTTCGGGCGGCAGGATCTCCCTCATAGGCGGCGCGCACGTCTTGGGCCAGGCTCTTCCTGAGCTGGGGAAGCCGGCGCATAAAACTGATGGCTTCTTCCTGGCCGCGTGCTTCGCAGTGGGTGCAGGGCAAGTTAAAACGCAGACAGTCATGCCGCACCGCCAGGGTTAACTCTCGGGAAAAGATTTCGAAAAAGGCGGTGGCTTCCTGGCCGAAATAGTAACTAAGATTGACTTCATCCAGGCGGCCCCGGATAAAGTAACCGGGATAGAGAAGATGTCTCGCCCGATGAATAATATCAATAATCGCATCCCGGGAAGGGATGGGTTCCGGCCCTACATGATCAAAGCACTCTTCCCGGTTACAGGTCAGGACCAGTTCATTGACAATTGCCGGAATCTCTTCCCGGTAATTTTGCTGTTTTTTAACCTCAATCTTACATAGATCAGTCTTTCCCGAATCATCCATCGTCGTGGCCTTAATTTTGTCTGTTTTCTTTTTAGGGTGCACAGGCTAGGAAGCCTGTGCTACTGGTCACTTGCCCCTGTCAATTTCTCCTACGGCTACTGCACCGCACAAGAAACGGCATCTGCCTTCCAGTAGGGCGATAAGGCCCGCAATCTCTCGATTACGGGAGGAAACTGGTCAATGACCAAGTCAATCTCTTCTTCAGTATTATAGATGCTCAGGCTGAAACGGATGGAACCGTGGGCCATGGTGAAGGGAACGCCCATGGCCCGCAAGACATGGGAGGGTTGCAAGGAACCTGAGGTGCAGGCGGAACCGGAAGAGGCGCAGATACCGAATTCATTGAGCAACAACAGGATGGCTTCGCCTTCGACATACTCAAAGCTGATATTGCTGGTATTGGGTAAACGGTTGTGTCTATCGCCGTTCACCCGGCTATTGGGCACCCGGGCCAAAATGGCATTTTCTAGTTTGTCCCGTAAGATTTTAACTCGGGTGTTTTCCTCTTCCAGATGGCGCCCCGCCAATGCACAGGCCTTCCCCAAGCCGATGATACTGGGAGTATTTTCCGTCCCCCCCCGGCGCCCCCGTTCCTGATGACCGCCGATAAGAAATGGAGAGAATTTAGTCCCCTGGCGGACATAGAGGGCTCCGATCCCTTTAGGGGCGTGGAGTTTGTGGCCGGATAAGGAAAGCATGGTAATGGCGCTCTGTTTTAAATCAATGAGGATCTTGCCCACCGCCTGGACGGCATCGGTATGGAAGATGACGCTCTTTTGCTGGGCGATTCTTGCCGCCTCCTCCACCGGGAAGATAACCCCGGTTTCATTATTGGCCCACATCAGGCTGACGATGGCGGTATCGGGGGTCAGAGATTGTTCGTATTGAGCCAGGTCCAGGCGGCCCCCTCGATCTACCGGCAGCTCCGTGACCCGATAACCTTCATTGGCCAGTCGCCCTACCAGGACTTGAATGGCCGGATGCTCCACCCGGCTGGTGACAATATGGCGTTTATGCGGCAAAGTGGCCAGCGCCGACCGGATGGCCGTATTATCGCTTTCAGTGCCGCAACTGGTGAAGATGATTTCTTCCGGAGTGGCCCCGATCAAATCCGCCACCTGTTGCCTGGCCTCCCGAATCTGCACGGCCACCTGCCCGCCGAAAGAATGCATGCTGGAAGGATTGCCATAAAATCTATCAAAATATGGGAGCATTACTTCCAAGACTTCTCCCGCCACCTGGGTGGTAGCATTATTGTCCAGGTATATCGTTCTCATGGGGTCACCTCTTCCACCTGCAATTCCGGCCAGACCAGCTCCCGCAATTTGGCCTCCACAAAATTTTTCAAGGTTTGCTGGGAGGCCGGGCAGGTGGCGCAGGCCCCTCGCGTCGCCACCTGCACCCGGTTGCCCACTACATCGATGAGTTCCACATCGCCGCCGTCCTGTTTCAAAGAGGGCCGAATTTCGTGTTCCAGAGTTTCCTCAATCATTTTAATCTTCTGGATATTGGTTAGCTTGGGCCGGGCCATGGGTCTGGCTTCGCCCTGGACCCGGTCGATAATTGCCTGGATAGCATCATGGCAACCGCCGCAGCCGCCCCCCGCCTTGGTATAGTTGGTGACTTCTTCAATGGTCTTCAGGTTGTTTTCCCTGACCACCCTATCGATCTCCTTTTCGCTGACCCCGAAACATTCGCAGATAATTTTTTCTTCCCCTGCTTCTAACGGAGCGCCCTGGTAATGGGCAATGGCCTTTTCCAGGGCTTCCCGCCCCATCACCGAACAATGGATTTTTTCCTGGGGCAGCCCCCCCAGATAATCGGCGATATCCTGATTGGTCACCTTGGCCGCCTCTTCCATGCTCATCCCCTGGATCATTTCCGTCAGGGCCGAGGCCGTGGCAATGGCGCTGGCGCAGCCGAAGGTCTTAAATCTGGCCTCCTTAATGCGCTTGTTTTCATCTAGCTTAAAAGTAAGTTTGAGGGCGTCCCCGCAGGCCATGGAGCCGACTTCCGCCACGCCGTCAGGATTTTCTATTTCCCCCACATTCCGGGGATGCAGAAAATGATCTTTAACTTTATCGGTATATTCCCACATAAATTAGCTCCCTAGTCAGTAGCCGTTAAAAAGGAAAGGTAAAAGGTAGCAACACTTATAATATAAGCAGTCGAGGCTGATATTTCGATAATCGTGCCGAAGAATTTCCTGGATGGGAGGACGATCGCTCTTCATTGACCCAACCGGTTAACCACAAATTGACCTTTCTTCATAATCACCTGCAAGTGACGTCCCTGTTCCTGTAACAGATTCAGGTCCTCCAGGGGATTGCCTTCCACTACCAATATATCTGCCCGGGCGCCCGGGGCGATGATGCCGATTTCACCGGTCAAATTGAATAATTCCGCACAGGTTAGGGTGGCCGAACGGATAACATCGGCCGGTGTTTGCACCTGCCCCCGCAGGCTGAATTCCAGGGATTGGTGCCGGTGCATGGAACCGATGAGGTCGGTGCCGAAGGCGATCCGGGCTCCCCGACCGTAAGCCGTTTCCAGGGCCGCCAGGCCATTTTTATGCAGTTCTGTTACCTTGCCCAGCAACTCCGGAGAAAACCCTGCTTCTTTGCCCTCCCGAGTGAGCATCTCAAAGGTAACCAGGGTGGGCACTAAAAAGGCCTTCTGGCGGAGGAGAAGCTCGATCGAGTCAAGATCAATGAGATTACCATGTTCGATGGACCGGACCCCGCCCTCCAGGCAGCGCTTAATAGCCCGGGAGGTGTAGGCATGGGCCATGACATAGGTGCAGGCCGCCTCGGCCTCCTCCACGCTAGCTTTAATCTCTTCGAGAGAGAATTGAGTGTAGGCAATGGGATCGTTGGGAGATGCCACCCCTCCGGAAGCCATAATCTTGATCTGGGTCGCCCCTTTTCGGATCTCTTCCCGGGCTGCCCGGCGGACCTCGTTGACCCCGTCGCAGAGCCGCCCCAGCGTCCCTAGTGAAACCGGGCGTCCAGGATAATTATCATCGCCCCGGGGCCGCGTATCGCCATGCCCCCCGGTCTGAGACAGAGCCGGACCGCTATATAAAATTCGGGGCCCCAGGAGGTAGCCCTCTTGTACGGCCAGGGCCAGCCCCCAGTCCGCGCCTCCGGCATCCCGCACCGTGGTAAAGCCGCGGTAGAGCATATCCCTCAAGACCCCGGCAGTGCGCGCCGTAATATAGGAAGGGGGTAGCTTCTCTAATTTAGCGAAATCAGCCTCCACCGCGGTAACGTGGACATGGGCGTCGGCCAGGCCGGGCATTAAGGTCCGTCCCGCCAGGTCCAATACCAGGGCGCCCTCAGCTTTAAGAGGCTGGTCGCTGACCTCTTTAATCCGAGATCCTTCTACCAATATGTCATGATCCGGCAAGATGGTTCCGGCCCGGGTATCGAGTAAATGACAATTCTTCAAGAGAATAAAATTGGATCGGCTCATTTTTACTTTCTGTTGATGGGGTTATGTCAATGCCGGCATACAGGGAGGAACCGTATGTGTTAGTTTATCCGGCCAATTGTAGGCGCAGTAATAAAAATAGGGAGAATCGCAGAAACAGCACGAAGATTCACCATAAATAAGGTAGACGCAGTAACTGCAGCAGTCGGGCAGCTCATCTCGACAGGAATAGGGAAGGCCATACTGGCCGGCGCGAAATTCTTCTAGAACAAACATAGCAATTCCCTTCTCCAGATTATTTTATTTAATGGACTTCGGGGTAATTTTATCATCAAAGCTTCCCGCCTGGAAGAGAGCAAGACGCTACTAGTGTGTACCTGAATCCTGGCAGACAAAAGGGGCCCCCCCAACAGAAAAATTGTAGTTGGTTTATAGCCCTATTAAAAAATCTTTCCGATAGAAGGGTTTTTGTAGGGGCGGGGCTTGCCCCGCCCTTTATTCGATGCGAAATTATTTTTGAGAATTATAACTGAAGTTTCGCAGTTAAAAATATTTTATAAAATTAGATAACCAATTGAAAATAAACATATATTAGTTGAAAAGCAGCTCCAAATTTAGTATACTTGATATTGTTAACACATCATAATTACTAAAAAAGGAGCTGCCTTGAAAAATTATACACCATCTTCACTTTCTATTCAAAAGGAGATTACCAAGCATCATCTTAACCTCGAATCCGAGATTGACAAATCCATTAATGAATTAGGCATAAAGACGCTGCTCTGCCAAAGCGGCATTAGGAAACATAAAGGATTCCCTACAGTTAACTTAGTGTTTGCCTTGATTTTACTGCCCTTTTTAAAAATATCTTTGACCTCTCTGTGGGTCGGGAAACTGGTGGAAAATATTTTTAGCGCACATAAGGACACCTATTATCGATTTATGAATCAAGAACGCTATAATTGGAGGAAGTTCATCATGTTATTGGCTAACCGCCTTATTACTCGTCTTGATACCCGGCCGTTAAAAGATAAAGTATTGATTGGCGATGATACCCTAATTGCCAAAACCGGCGAAAATATGGAGCTCGTGAGTTATCATTTTGATCACACTAAAAAAGTATCTCAATTAGGGTATCAAATGTTACAACTAGGTTACCATAATGGGGAGTATTTTTGTCCCTTGGATGTAGCATTCCATACCTCAAAAAAACGAACCAACCAGGAACTCAGAGATATTGATCACCGTGTCTGCGGTTGGAAACGGCGTTTGGAAGCCTTCCAGAAGAAAACCAATGTGCTGGTGGAAATGGTCCGTCGTGCCTGGCAGGCTGGCATTGAAGCTCAATTTGTCCTCTTTGATAGTTGGTTTGCGCATGACATATTAATCTTTAAAATCAAACAGATCGGTTATGATGTCATTTGCCGTTTAAAACGTAGTAAACAACTTTATGAATATCGCGGTCAATCTCTGAACCTTTCAGAGTTATGGCATGATATCGCCCGCCACCAGTTGACCTGGGTCAACTCTTGGCAAGTCAAGGCGACCTATCTAGACGTAATCCTGCCTCTATCTGGAAAAGTAAGAATCGTCTTCGTTCGCTCTAGTAGGAAGAAATGGCATGCTTTTCTGTCTACTAACATAAATATGGAACTGCCAGAGATCCTTAAATATTATTCCTGTCGCTGGACAATAGAGGTCTACTTCCGTGACTGTAAGCAGATGCTCTACCTGGGGAAAGGACAAAGCGAGACATTTGACGCCGTCGTTGCCTTGGCCTCTCTGGTGATGCTTCGTTACCTCCTATTGGTCTATATCCTAGCCAAACGCCAGCTTAAAGGTCCTATCGGGCCTCTCTTTCAAGAACTAGTCCACGAACATCTTCAAATTGCAATGGCCGACGTACTATGGACCAGGATAAGGGAAATATTCATGGTGTCAAGTCAACTATTTTGGGATGATTTTGACTCTGATAAATTCATACATCTAATAGATTTAGTTGAAGATACCTTGTTGACTTATGGGTTTAGCTCAACTGCGAAACTTTAGTTATAATAAGACGGGTATAGTCCTGTAGGGCTTGATCTGACGATAGATAGTGCACATTGGTTGGGGTTCCCGATTTAGAAAAATGTTGGGCTGCTGCGCTTCGCTTGCCCGCCCTTCGGCCTTTGATAATCGAGGATAGGCTATTTTCTAAAGCTGAAGGCTTTATGCCTCCCCACAAATTCCTGCGTAGCCTTAATTGTCTGACGACGGGCTGAGACTCCCACTCCTAAATGGGTAAAATCAGGGCTGAGCAGATTATCCCGATGATCGGGGCTGTTCATCCAGTCATTGACGATTTCTTTCGCCAGTTTTTGCATGTTACTAAAGTTATACCCAAAACTGTGCCAAATATTTTCCCCCCAAAAGCGAACCCAATGGCGGTACTGGTTCGATATTCGTTCATCAAAGGATACTCCTTCAGGAGTTGTATGGTCAAAAAACTGGCGCACCAACATATCATTACTATAGGCACGCGCCACGTTCCGAAGCTCTTCATCTTTAATAAAGGGTGTCAGACCCTTGGACCTTCTTATTTGGTTGGTCATTTCAAAGATAATATCTTCTACTTTTTCCAAATACTTAATTCCTGGCGGCGGCAAAACCGACTCAAACTTATTAACCTCAGGTGAAGCAATTTCCCGGTTGA
>Ga0351892_10265_pt1 | contig 14664 bp, 14 predicted proteins | sample TotcelFGM3001K14_FD_206763 | JGI IMG/M metagenome (GOLD analysis project Ga0351892, IMG submission 206763) | Enriched cells from coal bed in the Powder River Basin, Montana, United States - Total cells FGM rep3 HSBNCT.FGM.300.1.K14 ... | reverse complement strand
AACTTGGAGTTTTACAATTGACCCTTCAGCTGTAGATGGAGATTCTGATATGTTATCAGGCCCAATGGAATTAACTGAAAGCGTAAATTCAGCAACAGTATATTTTAATAATATTTTAGTTACAGAAAATCCAACTTATTCAATAACAGTTGTAAAAACCTCTACTGGATTTGATGCAATTACCGGGGATTTTGAATTTACTCTTTTTAAAGATAGTGTATCTCAAGGAACTGGATCAATAGCAGCTCCAAGTGGATCATATACTTTTACAGGTCTTGAACCAGGAAGTTACACAGTAGAAGAAACTGGTGCTCTAGGTTCGGATGGAACAACTTGGAGTTTTACAATTGACCCTTCAGCTGTAGATGGAGATTCTGATATGTTATCAGGCCCAATGGAATTAACTGAAAGCGTAAATTCAGCAATAGTATATTTTAATAATATTTTAGTGTCAGGTGGCATAATACCCCCTTCAGGACCTTCATTAAGTGTAGCCGGAATTTTAATAACAGAAGATCCACAAATCGAAGAGGCTGGAATTAGCGAAGAACCAAAGATAGAAGTTGCAGGTATTAGCAATTTGCCATTCACAGGGCAAAATTCTTATCTTGCTATTTTTGGCAGTATAATGCTGGCTTTAGGTATTTCAATGGTCACATTGCTGGTATTAAAAAAGAGAAAACCAAATTTGTTTTCTAATCTATATTCCAGGTTTTCATTCTTAAAAAAGAATTAATGATTAATTGAAAACATTAAAATCAGGGAAGGTTTTAGTACCTTCCCTGATTTTAAATTTAAGCGGGTTATAGCTTTATTGATTCAAAAACAAACGTTCTTTTAGAGCCTTTAAAATATTCTTCAAAATATACCAGCCTTGTCTTGCCTTCATAATCAAAAAACCAGAAAGTTTCTATGTAGATTATAACCTTTTTTTCGCTATCTTTAATTTCTAAGATACTTTCAGTCTCACTATCAGACAGATCCAGCGCAAGGATCCCTTTTCTTCCAGTTATATACAATTTAAAATACTCCTGCAGGATTTTTGTGAAAGAAAGATTTACAAGATATTGACTGCTTTTTTCATTAAAAATATCATTCTGAAAATAAGCCCTTTTTTTATAAACTTAAAGTTTTGCAAGGTTATTTAACTTTAAACTTATAGATAATTTATCTTATTAAAGTTAAAATTCAAACTTAAATTTTAAGAATTGAGATTAAAGCAAATAAGTGGTACAAACTTAAAAATATTTAGTATAAAATGTTTTAAAAAGACGATAGTTCATTCTGTGCTTATTAACACCCGAGAAAAGAAAATAGAAAATGCCGCTCATAAAATTCACTGAACTTTTGAAAGACTCCCAAAACAATAATTATATTACTGGCATTTTTGAATGCTGGAATTATGAGAGCGCCCTGGCAGAAATAAATGCAGCAGAAAAAAGGAATGTCCCAATGGTCTTATTTGCAGGGGATCCTGCAGTCAGGTTGCTTGGGATAAAAAATTTGGCAAAGTTCATGCTGTCTCTTGCAGGTGATGCCAAAATACCTGTAGCCTGTCACATAGAATCCGTCAATGATTATAAAATTTTATTTGAAGCTATAAAATACGGTTTTCCTTCAGTAATTTATGATGCATCTGAAATGCCTTTAGAGCAAAATATTGAAAATACCAGAAAGGTGGTTGAGTTTGCTCATAATCTTGGGGCAGAAGTTGAGGCTCAAATCGGTTCGATGCCATTTGCAGCAACAGGGCTCGGATATGAAAAAATAAAATTTGAGGAACATAAAACTAAAATCGAAGAAGCAGAAAGATTTGCCAGTGCAACTAAAATTGATGTTTTAGCGCCCAATCTGGGCAATGTACACGGGTTATTCAAACAAAAAGTAAAAGAAGTTGATATTGATCTTGCAAACAGGCTTGTTGAAAAAACAGGTCTGCCTGTTACTCTTCATGGAGGTACAGGTATCCCTGACGAAATTATAAAAGAGGCTAAAAAATCTAAAATAGGAGGCATGTATTTTGCTACATGTCTTTTTGAGAATTTTAAATTTAGTGTGAAACAGAACATAGATAAATATAGTGGATATGGAGCGTTTGCAGAAGTCCTGATAAACTGCAGAAAAAATTTGGAAGAGTATGTAGAAGAAAAAATAAATCTAATAAATTAGTATCAGAGAATTTATTTTCAGTAGTTTTTTAAATTAACAGATATTCGTAAATATCTTAAAAAATATTGCCTTTGAAATCCTTATTTTTCACCCACTATTATTATATTTGGGTAATAAATAAAAATCTCATCTCCAATTTTCTTTGGCTCGAACCCTGTTTGATTTAAATCTAAATCTTTACTAAATATTTCCCGCATTTTATCAGCGCCACCTTCTTTTGGAAAAGAGCAGGCGATCTGGTTTTCAAGCTCTCTTTCCAGCTTATAAAATTCGGTTTTAATATTTTTAAGAGCGGCTGAATGTGCAATTTCCAGGAACTCATCAGGTGTGAGGGCTTTTGTATGTGAGGGATCTCTTATTTTTTCAACTTCATCATAATGAACCTGTTTCTCAGGCAGAGGAGAAACGTCAATAATAGCAATTCTTCCACCTGGTTTACACACCCTTTTCATTTCAGTCATAGCTTTTTTCGGATATAGATAGTGATGAAAGGAATATCTGGTTACAACAAGTGAAAAAAAGTTATCCTTGTAGGGTAGAGAATAGGAGTCACCAATATTGTATCGAATATTTTTTATATTATTTTTTTTCTGGATTTCCTGTGCTCTCTCAATCATGGCAGGAGTCATATCTATGCCTGTTATTTCTTTTACTGATTCTGCAAATGCTGAAGTCATAAGTCCTGGCCCACAAGCTACATCCAGCACATTGTCATATTTTGAAGCATTAACGGTTTTTAGTATTAATTCAAATACAATCTTATCGGAATGTTCGGGGATATTTGAAAAAGGTATAGCTTGTTTTGAAAACTGGTCAAGTATAATACTATAATGATCCTTATCTGTTTCCATAATTTAAACTCCTGCGCTAAATATAAGTTAACTTATATTTTAAAAGATTATTATATTCTATTTTATTAATTACAGAAACCTTATGATGTAAGGAACTGAAAAATCAGGCAAAAAAATAAAAGTTTATAAGCCAGCCTGTTAGGCCATATCCCACTAATAAGAAAAATTATCAAAAAAGAAGATAAAATTATAAAATGAATCAGGAAGCAAGGATATAATCATGATAAACAATAAAAAAGTAAATGAAAACAAACATAATATATCATAAATGGGCAATTAATTTTGCAATTGCAATCGTTGTTCTTGGTTTTATAATGCTTGCAGTTCTTTTTATTTTTTCCCTAATGATAAAATCTTCTTCAGATCCTGATGTGATTAAGCATTTTAACAGCAGTTTTTTAATAAAAGCAGCTGAATATAATAAAAGCGTTATGCTGATATCCATTACAGAAAGATTTATCTATTGGGTTTTAATGATTTCACTGCTGGCTTTATTCTGGAAAAACTCTGCAGCAAATTCAAGAATTGCCATATACTGGGCAATAGCTATTTTTATAGTTTTTAACATCATCTTATATATGTCAGTGCTGCCTTTGCAATATTTCAGGGAATTTGTGCTGGCACACAAATTCGGGCTTTCAAACCAGAGTTTATCTGCATGGTTTTTCGATGTCTTAAAAGACAGGTCAATTTCGATTGCATTAAATAGTTCCATTATGGCGCTTCTTTATGTGCTCATATTAAAGTTTCCAAAAAAATGGTGGATTATTGCTGCATCAATATTAATTCTATTTTTTTTGCTGGGAAACTTCATATATCCTGTCATAATCGATCCTATTTTTTATAATTTTACTGTATTAAAGGATGAATCTCTTCAAAAAGATATCCGAATCATAACTGATAATGCCGGTATAAAAGTCAATAGTATCCTTATTGCTGATGCAAGCAGAAAGACAAATACTGTAAATGCATATTTTTATGGTATCGGCAGCACAAAAAGAATTGTGATTTACGATAATCTTTTAAATAATCATTCCAGAGATGAGGTACTTTCGGTGATCGCGCATGAAGTGGGGCACTGGCAATACAGGCACATAATTCTTAGCATTATCATTGGAATTGCAGAGATCATTCTGCTGGTTTTTATTTTTAGAATCATACAACCGGTTCTTCGGATGCAAACAGGGGGACCAGGAAAGAATATTTTTCAGGTCAAAAATAGTCCGCAAAAACAGTCTGTGTCCAAACCTGCATATAATCAGGCAGTTAATTTCGGTGCAAAAAATATCATAATCCTCTTTATGCTATACAGCTTTCTCTCATTTATTATTTTGCCGATAAACAATTTAGTTTCCAGGCAATTTGAAAAACAGGCCGACATGGCAGCTTTAAACCTTACTATTAATCCGGAGGCTCAGGTAAAAATACTTGAAAATCTTGCTATATCTAATCTTTCAAACGTCAGGCCAGGAAAAGTACTTCAATATTTTATCTTCAGCCACCCGCCCATTATGGACAGGATAAATTCTATACTTGATAAGCAGAGCTTATCTGGAGGACATGATTTTTAAGATTTAAGTTTTCTTCTTCCCGAATTATTTTAAAGCGCGAATATATGACATCATGCTTTTTTAAGTCTTAAGCTAATCCCGAGGTACAATTAGGGCACTTTGTAGCCTTAATATCTATCATTGTAAAACAATAAGGGCATGTTTTTGTTAATGACGCTTCTTTTTTCTTGTAATTATTAATAGCTTTCACTATAAAAAATATGACCAAAGCAATAAGGATAAAACTTATGATTGTGTTTATGAAAAAGCCATAATTTACTGTTATAGCTCCAGCTGCTTTTGCCGCTTCAAGTGAAAGGTATGGTCCCGGTACGCTTCCTTCTTTTAGAACAGCAAAAAGATTTACAAAGTCCACTCTACCCAAAGCAAGACCTATTGGCGGCATGATTATGTCATTAACGAGTGAATTTATAATGGCGCTGAATGCCACACCTATAATAATGCCGATGGCAAGTTCCATTGCGTTTCCGTGCATCACAAAATTTTTAAATTCTTTCCACATTTTTGCCTCCATTAGGGACGTATGATTTGATATAAAAATTTGATAACGTCTTCAAACAAAGAAAAAATTCAAAAAAAATGTCTTAAAAATTTTATGGTTAAATACCCTAAGCTAAAAAACATGAAGTTTTTATTCTGCTAAGAATTTAGAACACTACTTATTTAACTCAGGATATGGATATCTGAAATGACCACTGACTTTCATAGTAGATAAAGCATCAACCTCAGTTATTTTTCCAAGCTCTGCGGTAATCATAATGACAAGCGGTATCCCTTTATCGCTTTTATGGTTGGAAATCATTCCGCCAAAATCCTTGCCTGGATTTTCGGGGTCTACTTCAAAATAAACAATATCTCCAGGCTGCCATTGTAAGAGATTTGTAGGATCCTGAGCATCAAACTTTATTGGAAGCTCCAGGCCGTTTCTCTGGAAAAATTTTTGCTGAAAGTATACAACCCTGAAATCACTGGTTTTATTTGCGCTGTTTGATCCTTTAAGGTCCATAGGATAAGCATCAATATGCTCAGACATATCTTTATATAAAAGCTCCATCAGATCGTATCCGCTGTCATTAAGCACTACAGAAATGACATCCGTCGATATCCAGTTTTTTTCATTCGGATAACCTGTTTCAGAGTATGCCTGATATTTATAAGATATTCCTTCTTCAGGAAGCTTCATAAGCCTCAGTACTATTTTTTTCTGAATTTCACTAAGTTCAAAAGCACTGCTGTTAGCTGAATTTGTTGTTTCTGTTGAGCTCTCCCCATTTTCAGAGCTTATGGAGGTGCTTGATGCCTGGGAAGATTCTTCAGTGCTTACTGCGTTTGCTGCTTCCAAATCAACTGACTCTGTTTCCTTGCCGACAGTTATTTCCGAAATAGGAAGGCCTGCAGGCGACTGAAAGAGTACTTTTGGAAGCTCGAACTTGACTTCCCTGTAATATGTTTTTAAAGTCCATATCTGAAGCGCTGCAAAAGCAATAAAAACAATTATAATAAGATTATACCTGACTTTTTTTCTACTTTGTGTTTTTCTGATTTTAGTTTCCATGGTCAATTATATTAGCTTAAAATCAAAATTAAATAAAGTTCACTTTGACTTTGACTTTTAAAAGTATTGCTGTTATATATTTAACTTATTGCAGTAATAATAAACAGATTTCAAAAAATTTTTAAATAAAATCCTAAATTTAAAAGGTAAGGGATTTTATTTGTTGTTTTAAATATTATAATAGTTTTATTTAATTTTTTTTAGCACAGATTTTATTTATTGAAATTAAGATAATCAAGGTTTAAATAGACTTGGAAAAAGAAAAAGCAATCTTAACGGGCAACGAGGCATTAGCAAGAGGAGCATATGAAGCAGGCGTAAAAGTTGCCTCTGCATATCCGGGAACCCCCTCCACTGAAATTTTGGAGAATATTTCCAAATATAGTGGTATTTATAGCCAGTGGTCAGTAAATGAAAAGGTGGCAATGGAAGTTGCATCAGGAGCAAGCATTGCAGGGGCAAGATCTCTTGTTGCAATGAAACATGTAGGGCTTAATGTTGCGGCGGATCCATTTATGACTTTGGCTTATACAGGTGTTAATGCAGGGCTAGTTGTAGTTTCAGCAGATGATCCCGGTATGCACAGTTCCCAAAATGAGCAGGATAACAGGTATTATTCAATGATGGCAAAGATTCCAATGTTTGAGCCTGCAGACAGCCAGGAATGCAAAGATTTTTTAAAAGAAGCTTTTAAGATAAGCGAGCAGTTTGATATACCTGTAATGTTAAGGACAACCACCAGGATTTCCCATTCAAGATCCGTGGTTAATTTAGAGGATGAACCTGAAATAATTAAAAATAAACCTTATATAAAAGATCCAAAAAAGTATGTAATGATTCCTGCTTATGCTCAAATAAGGCATAAGGACCTTCTTGAAAGATGGCAGAGGCTTAAAGATTATTCTAATAAGAGCCCCCTGAACCTTATAATTTACCCGGAGCATTGCAGTGATATAACGGAGCTGGAAGAAAAAAATTACAGCAGCATAGGCATAATAGCTTCAGGTACATGTTTCCAGTTTGCAATGGAAGCATTTCCCAGTGTCCCGATCTTAAAACTTGGAATGCCAAGCCCTCTTCCTGAAGTCATTATAAGAGATTTTTTAAAGGATAAGGACATAGCGGTAATAATCGAAGAACTTTCGCCATTTATCCAGGACCAGGTCAGCAGTCTGAATTTGGAAATAGAGATAATTGGCAAAGAATTTTTTCCGGAAAACGGGGAATTTAACCCTGGTGTCGTAGAAGATCTTTACAGAAAATTCGAAGATTTGAATTATTTTAAAAAAGGGTATGAAAATATTAAAAAGGAAACAAATAACGGCTTAATTTCATCACTGATAGGCAAATATACTCCAAAAACATTTTTTGAAGATAATAATGCTTTAAAGAATATTGAAGAAGTAAAAAATATTATCAGCAGCATTCCTCCAAGGCCTCCGGTGTTATGTGCCGGTTGCTCCCATAGGGCTGTTTTTAATACTTTAAAAAAATTAAAACTGACAGTAATGGGGGATATTGGATGCTATACTCTTGCAGTTCTTCCTCCATTAAATAGCATGGATACCACTTTATGCATGGGTGCCGGTATAGGCCAGGCTTTAGGCGCACAAAAAGCAGACCCGAGCCTTACTGGAAAACTTGTTTCTGTAATAGGAGATTCTACATTCTTTCACTCGGGGATAACTTCACTTATTGACAATGTGTTTAATAAGGGCACAGGCCTGGTGCTTATTCTTGACAATAGGATAACGGCCATGACAGGCCATCAAACCAATCCGGGCATCGGAAGGACATTGATGGATGACGCAACAACAGCCATTATGCCTGAAAACATAGCTGCAGCCGTCGGGGTAAAAAATATCAGAGTCATAAATCCTTATGATATAAAAAAACTTGAAAAAGCAGTAAAGGAAGAGCTTGCAAGAAATGAGTTGTCAGTCATAGTCTGCAGACAGGATTGTGTTTTATTAAATAAGAATAAGAAAACAGCAGGATATCTCATAGATCAACAAACATGCAAGAAATGCGGTCTTTGCATTAAATTCGGGTGCCCTGCCATAGAATTTAAAGCAGAAAAATATTCGATAAATAATACAATGTGTAACAGCTGTGGAGTCTGCTCCACCATCTGTCCCAGCAAATCAATTAAACTGGAAAAAAATGGATAATAAAGCCATAAAAAAATATTTATCACAGTGTGATGATAAAATAAAAAACAATGATATCATCTCCGTTTTGTTTTCAGGTGTAGGAGGCCAGGGGATACTTCTGGCAACGGCTATAATGGCGCATGCATGCCTTTATGATGACTATGATGTCAAAGTAGCCGAAGTGCATGGGATGGCCCAGAGAGGCGGAAGTGTGGTCGGAAGTGTTAGGTTTGGTAAAAAGGTTTTTTCTCCTGTTATTTCAAAAGCAGATATTATCGTCTCACTCGAAAAACTGGAATCTTTAAGATATATTGACAAGCTGGAAAATAACGGCATTATTATAATAAATGATTATGAAGTCTTGCCTATTTCTGTTTTTGGAGGTAAATTTTCTTATCCTCATGAAATCAGTGAAAAGGTCAATAATTTTACAAACAATTTTATAGTAATAAATGCTTTGGAAATTGCTCAAAAAATAGGGTCAGAAAAAACTATGAATGTTATCTTAATAGGCGCACTGTCTAATTTTCTGCCTGTAAAAATGCAAAGCTGGTTAAAATCAATAAAAAAAGTCGTTCCAAAAAAAATACTGGATTTAAATCTTAAGGCTTTCGAAATTGGGAAGAATTTAAAAAAATAACTTTAAGGAGGCATCATGCCAATCAAACAACTCACTGTTTTCCTTGAGAATAAACTGGGAAGGCTTGCTGAAGTTGCAAGAATCTTAAAAAAAGAAAGTATAAATCTTCAAGGTTTTTCAACTACTGAAGCAAGAGACTATGGTATCCTAAGACTTGTTGTCTCTGACCCGGAAAAAGCAAGAGAAGCATTAAAAAAATCAGGCTTTACAACCCATGTGGCAGATGCAATTTGCATAGGAGTTGAGGATAAACCTGGTGAACTTCTGCAGGTTCTTGATACTCTTACAGACCAGAAAATAAATGTGGACTATATTTATGTAATTGCAGGTACTAGGATTGTTCTTAGTGTACCCGATCTTGAAATGGCGGAAAGAATATTAAAAGAAAAGGGTTTCAGGATTTGCTATTGAAATTAACTATAAATCTTAATTAAACCGGAGGTTTGTAATGTTAGGTTTGGTATCTGTATCGGTTTTTCTTGTCTGGATATTTTGCATTCTAGCTACATTGTTTTGTGTGATTTACGGAATAATGAAATGGAATAAGGAATAAAACTTAGAATAAATAAGCTTGTTTGGTTAAAAAAATAACTTTTTCAAAATTCTCTTACCATTGTTTATTTTATTTATAGATTATTTTTTAGAGTAAGGAATATAAATGGATTTAAAGTTCTGGAATTCAAAAATAGAGCTGATGAATCGTGAAGAGCTTGACCGGCTTCAGCTTGAAAAGTTAAAAAAAACTTTGGTCAATGTGTACGAAAATGTACCTTTTTATAAAAAAAGACTTGATGATTGCGGTGTTAATCCCTACAAATTTTCGAGTTTTGATGAAATGGATAATATCCCTTTTACGACAAAAGAGGATTTGAGGCTGAATTATCCTTTTAAATTGTTCGCCAGGCCGCTTAATCAGATAGTAAGGGTGCATTCCTCTTCAGGCACAACAGGCAATCCGACGGTTGTTGCTTATACGAAATCTGATATTGCAATGTGGGGCGAGGCTATAGCAAGGCAGCTTTTTGCCATTGGGCTCAGGGCTGGAGATGTCATACAAAACAGCTATGGGTATGGATTATTTACAGGTGGCCTTGGTTTACATTACGGGATAGAGGCGCTTGGCGCTATTGCTGTCCCTGTTTCAGGCGGAAACACTGAAAGGCAGATCAAGATAATGCAGGATTTTAATGCGGCAGCAATTTGCTGTACACCGTCATATGCGCTATATATTGCAGAAATCGGAAAAGAAATGGGAATGGACTTCGGCAAAGCTTCAATAAAGGCAGGAGTTTTCGGAGCTGAACCTTGGACAAATGTCATGAGGGCTGAGATAGAGCAAAGGCTTAAAATAGATGCATATGATATATACGGGCTAAGTGAAGTAATGGGGCCTGGAGTCGCTTGTGAATGCACCTTTAAAAATGGCCTGCATGTTTCTGAGGACAATTTTATCGCTGAAATAATAGATGTCAAAACACAAAAAAGACTTCCAGGCGGAAAAATGGGAGAGCTTGTTTTCACGACCATAACAAAAGAAGGCATGCCTGTTATCAGGTACAGGACAAAAGATCTTTCCGATTTAAATTATGAAGTATGTGATTGTGGAAGGACCCATGCAAGGATGAAAAAAACGATTGGTCGTTCCGATGACATGCTTATAATAAGAGGTGTAAATGTGTTTCCTTCGCAAATAGAGGAAGTGCTTATGAAGGTAAAAGACATCGAACCGCATTACCTGATTGTAGTCGACAGGAAAAACTATCTTGATTATATTGAAGTATGGATAGAAGTATCCGAAGACATATTTTCAGAAAAAATGAATGCCCTTGAAGAATTTGAATCCTCTATTGAGCATAAATTTTATTCTTCAATCGGGATAAATATAGGAGTAAAGTTAAAAGAACCTAAAACAATTAAAAGAAGTGAAGGCAAAGCTAAAAGAGTTGTAGATATGAGGAAAGGAGAAAAACCTTAATATGTCCGGAAAAGAAAAATTCTGGGATCAGGAGATAACTACTGCAAACAGGGAAAATATAAGAGACTTACAGCTTAAGCGACTTAAAAAAACCTTGAAGCACTGTTATATAAACAATGATTTTTATAAAAAAAGGTTTGACAGCGTAGGCATCGATCCCGATAAAATAAGCTCCCTTGATGATATTGAAAAGATTCCGTTCACTACAAAGGATGATCTGAGAGACAATTATCCTTTTGATTTATTTTGCACCCCGCTTTCGGAAGTCGTCCGAGTACATTCATCTTCCGGTACAACCGGAAATCCTACTGTTGTCGGTTATACCAAAAATGATCTTGATATGTGGGCAGATAACCTGATAAGGATAATGTATGATGTGGGCACAAGAAAAGAGGATGTTGTGCAGATAAGTCATGGACTAGGCTTGTTTACGGGAGGATTTGGTTTTTTGGATGCAGCAGAAAAATTAGGCTGCATGGTAATACCGGTTTCAGGCGGAGTGACTGAGAGGCAGTTAAAAATAATGAAGGATTATAAGTCAACCGTTCTTGTATGTACTCCTTCCTACTGCCTGTATCTGGCAGAGGTTGCAGAAAAAATAGGTATTAATTTTGACGACCTTCATCTTAAACTTGGTTTTCTGGGAGGTGAACCCTGGACGGATTCAATGAAAGATGAGATTGAAAAAAGGCTTAAATTGAAAGCGCTTAACAGCTACGGCCTCAGTGAGGTTATAGGTCCCGGGGTTTCATGTGAATGTCTTGAGCAGAGCGGCCTTCATATAAACGAAGACCATTTCTTAACTGAAGTCATAGATCCCAAAACAGGTAAAACCTTAAAAAATGGCGAAAAGGGTGAACTTGTCTTTACGTCATTATCAAAAGAAGCCTTTCCTGTATTAAGATACAGGACGAAAGATATTTCATATCTCATTGATGATCCATGCCCTTGCGGAAAAACTCTGATTAAAATGGTAAAACCTGTTGGCCGTACCGATGATATGCTTATAATACGTGGAGTAAACATATTTCCTTCACAAATAGAGGAAGTTTTAATGAAGGTAGAAGACCTGGAGCCTCATTATCTGATCGTAGTAAGCAATATAAATCATATGGATACCATAGAGGTCTGGGTTGAGGTCTCAGAAAAAATATTCAAGGAAAAGATAATGGACCTTGAGTTTTTTGAAAAATCAATAGAGGAAAGACTATATTCGACAATAGGTATAAGAATAAAAGCAAGCCTTAAGGAACCAAAAACGATTGAGAGAAGTGAAGGCAAGGCAAAAAGAGTCTGGGACAAAAGGAAAGAATAGCAATAACTTGGAAAACAAAAAGAGGATAATTGCAGAAGTAAACAAGATTATTTCTGAAGAGTTGAGATTTCTTAACGGTTATTATGATTATGATTTAAAAAAATTCTATAAATGTGAATTGATTTATGGGTCCTGTTTTCTTGTATTTTTTAATCTTAAAGAGGCAAAAAATATTTTTAGAGAAGAGATAATTGATTTTAATAATTATTTTGCGCTCAAAAAAGATAAAAATATTGTCAGAGTAAATATATGGAAGATATTAAATTTAATTGCAGGCTTTGAACTTCTCGGAATAGGCATTAATGCGCACGGAACTTCGGAAAATATTATAAAGAATATATATTCTATTGAAAGCATATTAAAAGAAGATATTGATAAAGATTATACCCTGGAACTTTTATTCGGAGATATTTTTTATTCAAGGGCTGTTAACTATTTGATTAATTATAACGATTTTTTTGTATTTGAGGATATTTTAAAATCGCTTATTTCACTTCATTATTCCCGCCTTAACATTCACCAGAAACTTATAAAACTTGCCGATGAAATTCCGGAAGGCAGATTATCCGGTATATACAAGGAAAATATTAATGAGGTCAAGACTTTAAATGCGCTTTTGAAGTCGTCTTTTTTGATAGGGCTGGGTGCTTCTAATTTCAAAATAGAAAAAATTCATACCTCTCTTCTATTCAGGGTAATAGAAAATATGGTTTTATTAAAAACTTATTGTGATATGGAGGATCATTTAAAAAAAATCCCCCCAAACAATAAAAATAATGGGAGAGACGAATACTTAAGCCTGGTTATCTCTAAACAGGAAAGCATCAGGGAAAAAATTAATTCGGATATAGACTCTATAGAGCCAGATTGGCTAAAAGACAATTTTAAAAATCTGGCAAAACTGTTTTAATTATTTTTAAAACAATAAATAAGAAAAGGTTTTAAATGAGGACAGATTTAATTTTACTGCATGCCCCAAGTGTTTATGATTTTCGCGAAAAAAGCATATTATATGGACCCATGAGTGATCTGGTTCCATCTTCTCCCATTTTTGAGATGTATCCTATTGGTTTTTTGACCATGGCTAATTATCTTGAAAAAAGGGGTATTTCTGTCCGTATAATAAATATTGCTTATCTTATGATGAAGGATAAAAAGTTTGATGTTCCTGAATATATAAAGAGGTTAAAACCGGCAGCATTCGGGATCGATTTTCACTGGATGCCTCACTGCCAGGGGGCGACCAGACTGGCTGAAATCGTAAAAAAATACCATCCCGGGATCCCGGTCATATTCGGAGGATTCTCTGCTTCATTTTTTTATAATGAGCTTATTGAATTTGAGCAGACTGATTTTATTATAAGGGGAGATTCTGCAGAAGAACCACTGTATCAATTAGTAAAAACTATTAAAGAAAAAAAGAATAATTTTAAGGCAATACCCAATCTTGTTTGGAAAGAAAATGGAAAATCAGTCATAAATCCGATAGATTGCATATCAAATGATTTGCAGGAAGTAGACTTTGATTACAGGATAATGTTCAAGCATGTTGTAAGATATAGGGATTTAAATGGAGTAATCCCGTTTGATGGCTGGATGAAATATCCTGTAACAACAATCCCGATAATTAGAGGATGCAATAAAAATTGCTCAGGATGTGGCGGATCCAGGTCAGCTTTCAAGTATTTCGGGAGAAGAATAAAACCGGCATTCAGGGATCCTGTCAAGCTGGTGGACGAGATACTTGTGATGCAGGAATATATCAATGCACCGGTTTTTATTCTAGGTGATATTACCCAGGGGGGGAAAGATTATCTTATGTCTTTCTTTGCCAGTGCAAAAAGGTTAAAAAAGGATATCCAGATATTTTTTGAATTTTTCGAACCTCCGGATAATTGGTTTTATGATGAAATACATAAAATATTTAACAATGTATGCTATGAAATATCGCCGGATTCTCATGATGAAAGCATAAGAGAAAAGATGGGGAAATCATTCTCCAATAATGACCTGCTTGAGAGTATTAAATATGCTCTTGAGAAAGGCGCTAAAAGATATGATCTTTATTTTATGACAGGCCTTCCGAAACAGACAAAAAAATCAATTCTAGATACTGTAATGTTTTGCGAGCAGTTTTATAAGGAAATAAACTGGGATAAAAGGTTTATGCCCTTCATATCTCCGATGGCTCCTTTCATGGATCCTTCAAGCAGGGCTTTTCTTGAACCGGAAAAGTTTGGGTATGTGTTATTGAGAAAAACTTTAAAAGAGCATATCGATGCAATAACAATGCCTTCCTGGAAATATATACTTAATTACCAAAGTAAATATATCTCAACAGATGACCTTGTGTCTTCTACGTATGAAGCCGCTTTAGGTCTTAACAGATTAAAAGGAAAAGCAGGGGCAATAAGCTTAAAAGTAATGTCAGAAAA
>Ga0351892_10242_pt3 | contig 14749 bp, 10 predicted proteins | sample TotcelFGM3001K14_FD_206763 | JGI IMG/M metagenome (GOLD analysis project Ga0351892, IMG submission 206763) | Enriched cells from coal bed in the Powder River Basin, Montana, United States - Total cells FGM rep3 HSBNCT.FGM.300.1.K14 ... | reverse complement strand
GACGCGGGCGTCATTCTCTTGTGTACGGACCTCCGCTGCTTGCCCGGCCCGGCGCTGCAAACGCTGACCACCTTGAACGAAGCCCCCGAGGCGCTCCGCGAAATCCGTCGCGCGCGGTCGCCGGACGCCTTGTCGGCCGCGCTGCTAGCCGAAGCCCGAGACCGCATTCAGGTGTACCTGCTCAGCGGCTTGGACGGCGAAACGGTCGAAGAACTGGGGGTCGGCTACGTCTCGCAAGAAGAAGAAGTCGATCATCTCTGTCAACAATTCGATTCCTTCCTCGTTTTGGCCGACGCACATCGAGCCGGCGTGGCCGTGGAAGTAGAACGCTAGCCCCCGCCCGCTGCTATCGCAGGAGACTGAACATGACGCCCCCTCCCATCGCTCCGGAAACCATCGAACAGTACACGTTCCTGTTGGATCACGCCGGTTTTGTCGATGTCGGCGACCGCACGCAGATCCGCGTCACCGGCGCAGACCGCGTGCGATTCCTGCAGGGATTCTGCACCAACGACATCAAGCGACTGGTACGCGGCACCGGCTGTGAAGCTTTCCTGACGAACGCAAAAGGCAAGCTGGTCGGTCATGTATTCGTCTTCTGCGGTTCGGAGGACTTGACCTTGGAAACGTCGCCGGGCCAAGGCGAGACGATCGTCCGGCACCTTGACCGGTACGTCATCCGCGAGAACGTGCAATTCCACGACCTGCAAGCGCGGGCCGTCGAATTCTTCGTCGCCGGTCAGCACGCCGCCGCGGCGTTGGCGGCGCTGGTCGGCGGTCCGGTCCCCGACGGTTTGCTGGCTCATCAGACGGGCAATGTCTCGGGGGTTCCGATTTCCGTACGTCGCGTGCCGTTGGCCGTCGTGCCTGCTTTTCTCGTCAGCTGTCCCGCGGAACGGTCGGACGAACTCGGCCGCCGCCTGATCGCCGGCGGCGTTCGACCGTGTGCTGCGGAGGTGTTCGACATCGCCCGCGTGGAAGCCGGGTTTCCGCTGTTCGGTCGAGACATCAACGAGGACTGTCTGCCGCAAGAGGTGAACCGCGATGCGGCGGCGATCAGTTTTACGAAGGGCTGTTACTTGGGGCAAGAGACCGTTGCCCGGATTGACGCGCTCGGGCACGTCAACCGAAAACTGGTCGGCCTGCGATGGTTCGGTGCGGACGCGTTGCCGGCCGGCCAGGAACTGACGGTGGCTGGACAACCGATCGGCCGTGTCACCTCGGTCGTTTGGTCGCCCCGGCAGCAAACGGTATTAGCTCTCGCCCAATTGCGCAGCGGTTTTGCGCAGGGCGGCCTGCGGCTGGAGACTTCGAGCGGGGCGGCCGAGGTGATCGATTGGTTTTCCGCGCGCGTCGATATTGCCACGAACGACGCTTCCGTCTAGACTTCCGGCCTTCGGCGAAGGGACACCGGTGCGCGCCCCGGTGGACGGCTCGCCGGGCCTTCGTTCCACGACCGATGCGGGGCGTGGAATTCACCACCGCAGCCTTGCGTGCCGTGTCGAAGATGGCGGTTTCACCGCGCTTGCGGTTGATTCGCCCTCAGACTGAAGCGGATTCCTCGGCGGCGGAAACAACGCCTGAAGAAGCGACAACTCGGCGGTCGATAGACTTTGAGGGGAGGACTCGCTGCCGTCGTTGGCATGGCTCGGCAGCGATTCCAGGGCAAGGCGGGAAACAGAGTTTGGCGGCCACAGCGGGGCCGCAGTTGACGACGCCGACGGCGGACGTAACTGGCGGCCCGCAGCCAAGGGACGCAGCGACGAGGGGCAAACGATGAAGGGTATCTCTCGAAGACTCTACCTGTGCGGCGGTCTGCAGGGAAGTGGCTCGACGTTGGTGTCTTGGTGCTTTCTCCAGCGGTCGGACATGGACGGCGTGCTGGACGCCGACAACGACCTGTTGCCCTTTCTCGACCCTCGGTTGGGAACGCCGCATGCCTGGTACAAGTCGAACGTGGGCAGCTTCCGGATGAGCGAGTTGGTGCGGCACTATGGCGACCTGGGTTGGGACGTCTATCCCCTGCTGGTCGTACGCGACCTGCGCGACCTATGGGCCAGTCTGGTGGGCGGTTCGTATGCTGCCAATGGGATTACGGCCGAAGACCCGCCGTTGCGGATGCGACTCCGCCGATTTGCCGAGGACTGCAGCGATTTCGCGCACGCCGGGTGGACGATCATCAAGTACGAGAGCTTGATTGCAACCCCCGAACCGATCCTCCGCACCGCCTGCCAGCAACTCGATCTGCCTTGGGACAAGGCCATGCTTCGCTGGCCGAAAATGCCGGCACAGATCGCCGACTGTCGGCGGAAAGATCAGTCGTTTTGGAACGTGCCCCATGACAGCTTGATCTCCACCGTCGGGCACTACCAGCAGCAAACCACACCGAAACCGATTCCGGCCGTCGATCTGCAATGGCTGGAACACGAGTTCCGCGATTTCAACGAACTGAACGGTTATCCGGTTCGACGCGAGGACCCGGCCACGGGTGAGTTTCGCGATAAACGCTTGGCCCCCAGTTTCGAAGTCACCCGCCGGTATCGCTGGGAAGCCCGGCGAAAGCCGATCCGCTGGCTACTGGCCACGCTGGGCTTTGGCCAGCCTCGCTCCGTGAAACGCCGACCGGGCAGGTCGGCCGCGTAGAACGCGCCCTGGGCAAGGCGGAGACCGGGCACCGCGATGGCAGGATTGCACCCTGCGGGCCTTGATCGTCGTGTTGCGCATCGCAACCCGAAGCGTCAGCGAGGAGGAATGCGAGGAAGAACGGCATTTCCTCGCTGACGTTTCGGGGTATGATGACCGGGTGCTAGCGTTTTGCGCAACCGTCTGATCGCCACCCACCCCGCGCGAGGGTCCGCGTTTCACACGCGGCCAGCCGTTCGCTAGTCGCCTAGACCGCGCGTCGCCAGCGCGTGGAGCGTGCTCAAGTCGAGGCTTGCGGCGAGTCCCTGCACCGACCCGTCCGCAAACAAGAAGTACACGATATCCGTATGGGCGGAGAAAAAGTCGTAGGGCTCGCTGTACGCACAGTTCAGCGTACGATTGCCGATGCGAGCCAGCACCATGGTGGGCGCAAGCTCCACATTGGCGATGTAGACCGGAGCGCCGGGCGTCGTTCGTACGGTGCCGCCGGTCATCACGCCGGACCAGGCCGATTTGGCGAATACCGCAGCGCGTTCTCCCACGGCCATCGTCTGCGACAACCCGTCGGTGATCTCGCTGTAACGAACGCCGCTGTTCCGCAAGAACAGCCCGTTTCCGTGGTCCGGATCCGTATTGATCAACCCGCCCACGATCACTTCGCCTCGGCCTGGAACTGCGCCCGGAGGCAGAATCACCTGGTACGAGCCGAAACAAGCTGCATAGCTGTTGGTGGCAGCGAGGCCCAACGGCTCGCTCAGTTCGTTCAGCACGGTGTAGACTCCGGTCGCCGTGTCGCTGGGACAAGTCAGGTAAGGCACTTCGAATATCCGCGGCGCCGCGTTTATCGGATCTTCGACCGTCCGATGGAAGTCGATTTGGGAGGCGAGCGAAGCCTGTTCCGCAAAGGGCAGAAGCAGCGCCGCCCACCCCCAGCCGGGACCATTTGGCGCCATCTGCACGGTGGGCGGCGGGGCGTCAAAGCGCCGCGAGGCCGTCCTGTTGACCGATGCAACGGGTGACGAGCCCGCGGCGGCCGGCGGAGGAGGATCGAAAATGTAGCCCGACGGCAAGCGGTTAAAGGTGTCATGGTACAACTGCAACGCGATGCCAATGTGTCGCAGGTTGTTGCTGCACTGGAGTCTTCGCGCGGCTTCCCGAGCCGCCTGCACGGCTGGCAGCGCCAGTGCCACAAGGATCCCGATGATCGCCAGCGTGATCAGCAATTCGACGAGCGTAAAGGCATTTCTTCGATGCATAATCCAAACCCCGCAACGGTTGTCTGTCAGGATGTTCCCATTCTAGCGTTTTTCTGCACAGGATGAAGACGCAAAACATCCAGCGGCAGGAACCGCGAGGCGATTCAACTGGGATGTGGGAAGGACTCCGGCCCGTCGCGGCGCTCCGGCAGCCCGTTTCGGCGGAGACATCAGCCCTTGAGTTTTTCTGCTACGGCGAGGATGCCGCTGTACATGATGAGGATCGAAAACAGAAAAGCCGCCGCCATGCCGGCGTTCATGGCCCATCCCGGCCGGTGTGCACCCATCAGGTCTTTCCGGTTCACCAAATAGATCATCGCGCCGATGGACAGCGGCAGCACGAAGACCCCGGCAATCTGGGTTACAATCTGCGCTTGGATCGGATTGACTCCCAGCACGGGAACGGTCAGTCCCATCACACAGGTCACTGCGGCAAGGATGCGAAACAACCTGGTATCCGTTTCCATCCGGCCGTCCCGATAATCGGCAATCAGCAGCGGTGCAACCATCATGATCGGGATCAGCGATGACAACCCGGCACTGAGCACCCCGATAAAGAAGAGCACCGTGGCGAATTGGCCGGCCGCCGGCTGCAGGGCCCTGACCATGTCCATGACGTGATTGACGGTGTGCCCCGACGCATGCATGGCCCCGGTGGCGCTGGCCATAATCGCGCCGCCCACCACGAACATGAGCAGCGCTCCGATGACGCTGTCCCGGGTCTGTTCGCGGCGTTCGGCGATGCCCCAGCCCTTCGTCTTGACCAACAACGGCCGAACGACAAAGGTCGCGGCGGCCATGGTGGTGCCCACCAGCGCCGGAACCAGCACAAAGTGATCGGGGTTGGCGGGCAAGCTGGGCACCATGCCACGCGCCCACACCAGGGGCGCGGGCAAGACGACGAACGTCGAAACGATGAAGCCAAGGCTCATCAAGGCGACGAAAAACACCAGCACTTTTTCAAAGAACGAGTACCGGCCGACTAGCAGGATGGCGTACAGCGTTACCACGATCACGACGGCGACTATTAGACGCAGCGCGTAGGTACTGATGCCTGCCAACTCGACATTCAACTCCAGCACCTCGGTAATCATCGACGAACACAGTCCGGTGATGCCCATGATGGCCCCGTACTGGGCCAGCAGCACGCCGGCAATGACGAAGACCGCGATGCCCGGCCCGCCCGCCAGATTCTTCCGGAAACCGTGAATGGCGGTATCCCCCGTCACGGCCGCGTAACGCCCGAACGCTTCCATGAGAACGCCCATAAACAAACAGCACAGGGCCAGCAGCCACAGCAAGGACATGCCCACGTCCGCGCCCGCTTTGCTGAGCGTGGTAACGCTGCCGGTGCCGACGGTATAGCCGATGCAGAAAATGCCGGGGCCGACTGATAGGATGACGTTTCGGAGCCGCGTGACCCACGAAATGGAAGGGGGATGGTTCATTGCGGCGTCGATTCCATATTGGGGAAGCTTCGTTGAACCCAGTTCCAACGGCATCGACGCTCTGTCAGTGCGCCAGACTCGGAGACGCAAATTTCTTTTCCCGTCCTGACCATGAGCCAACTCCACACGAGAGGACTACCGAGCAAATTCCCGTAGCACGGGCTGCCAGCCGGCAAAGAATCGTAACACGGCCAGCACGTCCAGGCCACGCCCCAGTCGCGTGAATTGGAGAATTCGCGTTCCCGATACAAGAACGAAAAAATGGCCCGTGGGAGGCATGACTCCCACGGGCCAATTCATCCGATCGACGAGCTTTCAGGATGGCTGCCTGCGGAGCCAATCCGAGGAGTAGCCCCGAGGGGCTCACGCTCCGGCGACGGCAAGGCCGATGTGCTGGGCCGGATAATAGCGTCTGGCAGAATCCGGTCAAGTGAAACTGGGTAGTCTGCCAGGTAATTCCGCGCCTCAGATCGCTGCCATCCTGAACCGCGGGCGGTATGAGAGGCGGTGTCACACACCTGGCAGCCTTGTGCGAGGGGACTTAGAACCAGGCAGCCGTGAAACCGCCATCGACGTTGATATGCGTCCCCGTGATGAACTGACCGCCAATGGGGGAAACCAACAGCAGCAGGGCTCCGACCAACTCGTCGGCTTCGCCAAACCGCTTCATCGGTGTGCCTCGCATGATCGAGTCGACCCGTTCGGGAGTCAGTACCCGGCGGTTCTGCTCGGCGGGAAAAAAGCCGGGGCAGATGCAATTGACGCGGACCCCCTTGGTGGCAAATTCCTGAGCGACGTTGCGACTGAGGTTCAGCACGCCGGCCTTGGACGCGGAGTAGGCAAATACGCGGGACAAAGGCAGATGCGAGGTGACGCTGCCGATGTTCACGATGGCCCCGCCGCCCGCGTCGATCATGTGCTGGCCGAAGATCTGGCAAGCCTGAAATACGGCCCGCAGATTGATCGTCAAGATGCGGTCCCAGTCGGCGTCGGTGGCCTCCAGGAAATCGTTGGCCGCGTTCACCCCGGCGCAGTTGACCAGAATCTGGACGCGGCCTCTTTGCTGGACCGCCGTCGCCAAGAGATCTTCGATGGACTTGCGACTCGTCACGTCGACAAGGGCGTAGCTAGCACTGCCGCCGGACTGAGTCAGTTCCGCCACTCGTTTCTGACAGGGCTCCTCCGTCACATCCCCGACGACGACATGTGCGCCGGCCCCGGTTAACCCTCGGCACAGGGCGCCGCCTAAAACGCCGGCCCCGCCGATGACCACCGCAGTCTGGCCTTCGAGTCCGAACAAGCCCTTCAAATAACTTTCGACCATGGCGATCTCCTCCCGGCAAACACGCCCATCCCGATTTCGGTCACTTGACTCCCGAGTATAACGACTGCGGTGGCGGCCGAAAAGGACCTGCCTGCCGGATGGGGGCCTGATGGGCGATTTGCAAAACGGGCGGCGGTCTGCTGTCGTTTCCCGCGAAAACTGGTACACTAGGGGTAGCAGGCGCAGGATTGCGGGGCGGTCACGTGTGCTTGTCGCAACTCAAACTTACCGCTCTGCCAGGCAGCAACCCGAGATTCCGTTCTAAGGGACACAAACGGCTATGAGCGAAACGGCGAACCCAACCGGCGGTCCGGTCGAAGGCGGCGGGGCCCACAACGAACAGGTCCGCGTCCAGCATGTCAGTGCTCGCGTACCCGAACGCGTCAGTCGCGGTGCGTTCAGCACGGGCGCGATCGTCATGACCGGCGGCACCGAATTCATTTTGGATTTCATTCAGAACCTCAGCACCCCGCCTTCGGTGACAGCCAGGATCGTGATGCCGCACGCGACCTTGCCGCAATTCATCGAGGCGCTGCGGAAGAACCTCGATATCTATCGCCAGCGATTTGGCGAACCGCCGGCGCTGCCCGCCGGCCCTGCGCCCGCTCGGCAGCCGACGGCTCAGGAGATTTACGACGAGTTAAAACTGGCGGACGACCTGCTCCCCGGCGCGTATGCCAACGGGGTCATGATCGGGCATACGCCGTCCGAATTCAAATTCGACTTTTTGACCAACCTGTTTCCCACGTCGGCGGTTTCGTCGCGGGTGTTCATGTCGGTGCCTCAGGTGCCGCGGTTGTTGCAATCGCTGCAGAGCACGTTCGCGCAATTCCAACAGCGTGTCCAGCAGCAACAGCGCGACGCCCACCTGCGGCAGAATCCGCCGCCGGGCGGAGAACCCGAGACCCTCTAAAGCACCATGTCGCGAGTCGTTACCCTACCGCCGGAATCGGTATTGCTGCCGGATGGAACCAAGCTCTCTGGCTGGTGGCACGCCGCCGACGATGCCGGACGCGTCGTCTGCGACCTGTGCCCGCGAGCCTGCAATCTGAAGCCCGGCGATCGCGGTTTTTGCTTCGTGCGCGAAAACCGTGACGGCCAAATGGTGCTCGGCACATACGGCCGCAGCACGGGATTCTGCATCGACCCGATCGAAAAGAAGCCGCTGAACCACTTCCTCCCTGGGACCAGCGTCCTGTCGTTTGGTACGGCCGGCTGCAATCTGGGGTGCAAGTTCTGCCAGAATTGGGACATCTCCAAGTCGCGCGAGGTGGATCGTTCGAGCGAGTATGCGACGCCGGAGATGATCGCCGCAGCCGCCCGGCAACTCGACTGTCGAAGCGTGGCGTATACGTACAACGACCCGGTGATCTGGGCCGAGTATGCGATCGACACGGCGCGAGCCTGCCGGGCGGTTGGGGTCCGCTCGGTGGCCGTCACTGCGGGCTACATCATGCCGTCGGCTCGCGAAGTCTTTTTTCGCGAGATGGACGCGGCTAATGTCGACTTGAAAGCCTTTACCGAGGAGTTCTATTTCAAGCTGACGTATTCCCACCTGCAGCCGGTCTTGGACACGCTGCGCTGGCTGAAGCACGAGACGGACGTCTGGTTCGAGATCACGAACCTGGTGATTCCGGGAGAAAACGATGCGGCGGACGAATTGCGGAATATGTGCGATTGGATCCTGGCCGCGGTTGGCGACGAGGTCCCCGTGCATTTCAGCGCCTTCCATCCCGATTTTCGCATGCGGGACACGCCGCGAACGCCGCTCGAGACGCTGCTGGCGGCGCACGGGATCGCACGGCGGCAGGGCGTCAAGTTTGTCTACGTGGGCAATGTCGATGATGTCCAGCATCAGAGTACGTATTGCCCGCAATGCGGCCAATTGCTGATCGAACGGAATTGGTACGATCTAGGCGTCTATCGCTTGCGCGGCGATCGGTGCGGTCACTGTGATGCCCAGATCGCCGGCCGCTTCGAGGCGACTCCGGGCGACTGGGGTCGCAAGCGTTTGCCGGTGCGGATTTCGCAGTTTGCCAACGCCGCGTCGAAATCCGACAACTCGAAACGAAAACCCGAGCAGAAGGAGCATGTTATGGCAGTGAAGCCGGCGACCGGTCAGAATCCCGCGGAGGCTCGGGGGGCGGATGCGGGCGATGTGCCGTCGAGTCCCGAACTGACGGCAGGGCAAGAGGCCGCCGTCCATCGGGCAGCGTGTGAAATTGTCGCGGCTGGTGTCCAGGGGCGAATGCCGCAATTATCCGACGCCACGCTGGCGGGCAGTGCTGACCAACGGGTGATGGGCGCCTTTGTGACGCTCAAACGCAGCGGCCGGTTACGGGCCTGCTGTGGCGTCTTGGGACGGCCGATGCGCGTTCTGGAGGCCGTTCAGCAAGCCGCCTTGCGAACGGCCACCGAGGATTCGCGATTTCCCACCATCTCCCCGACGGAATTGCCCCATCTGCACCTCGATGTCACCCTGCTGTATGGATTCCAGCCGATCGACGCTCGCGGCCGCGAACGGATCAAGCAGGTCGAAGTCGGCCGTCACGGTCTGCACATCTCCCGCGGCACCTCGACCGGTCTGCTGCTGCCCGTGGTCCCCGTCGAGAACGGCTGGAACTCGGAGGAGTTTTTGGAGCACGTCTGCCGCAAAGCCGGCTTGCCGACGACCGCCTGGCAAGACGACCAGGCTCGGCTGCTGCGGTTCGAGGGCCACATGGTCCCCGGCGATTTCGCTGCCCAGGTGTTGGCGGCGGGCAGCGGCGAAAAGCCCCCGCGGTTCGCTCCGGCGGATTTGCCGCGACTGGCCGACCAGTGCCGCCAGAACGTCCAGGCTCTGCTCCGCGGCGCCACGCCCAACTACTATCTGCCGGGCTGTCCGGACGGTACCGTCGAAGTCGTCGCCTTGTCCGTTCGCCTAGGGGAGCAAACGGAACCGTCCACCTTCTCGCAGATGTCGCTGCGTCCCGGGGTGCCTCTGCAGGCGACCCTGTTCTCGCTGTGCGATGCGGCCGCCAAGACGCTCGCCCGCAACGGTGTGGGTTCGGCGGACCTGAACCGAGTTCAAGTCGGGGTGACGCTGTTGTACGATCCGGCCATGCATGGCACGGCGGACGCACCCGACTTGGCGGGCGTGAATCCGGATCGGCGAGCGCTGCTGGTTGTAGAGTACAGCCGGAGTGCCTGGGTCTTCGATCCCCGTCAGACCATCCCGCAACTGCTGCAAACCGCTTCGCAAGCGGCCCAGGTTGCCAGTCCGGCGACGGCATCGGTGTTCAGCCTGGCCGCGCAATCGACGGAGGGGTCGCTTTCCGTGTCCAGCGTGCCTCGGCCTCGTCCGGGGCCCAACGTGCGGCCGCCCGCGGTAGCCGGTACGTTCTATCCGGGCGAGCCCGGCCAGTTGGCAAAGATGCTCGACGATCTATTGGCCGATGGCGACGTGCAACCTGCTGATTGGCCCGCCGTCATGGTGCCGCACGCGGGCCTGATCTATTCCGGCCGCCTGGCCGCGCAAACGTTCCGCCGCGTGCGGATTCCCGAAACGGTGATCATCCTTGCGCCGAAACACACGCGGCAGGGCGTCGATTTCGCGATTGCGCCGCATGATACATGGTTGCTGCCGGGCGGGTCGATCGCCTCCGATCCCGAATTGGCGCGGCGTTTGGCGGCCGAAGTTCCCGGGTTTCAGCTGGATGCCGCGGCGCACCAGCAGGAACATGCGATCGAGGTCCAGCTGCCGATCCTGGCACGGCTGGCGCCTCGTGCGCGAGTCGTGGGAATTACGCTCGGAGCCGGCGACTTGGAACGCTGCCGCCAGTTAGCGGCGGGATTGGCCAATGTCTTGCGGTCGTTACAGCCGCGGCCGCTGTTGGTGATCTCCAGCGACATGAATCATTTTGCCTCGGATCCGGAGAACCGCCGTCTGGACGAAATCGCCTTGCAGTCCGTGGAAACCCTTGACCCGGCTGCCGTTTACGATACGGTAGTAGCGCGTCACAACATCAGCATGTGCGGCGTGCGGCCGGCGATCGTGGTGATGGAAACCCTCCGCCAATTGGATCTGCTGGGCCGGTGCGTCCGCGTAGGCTATGACACCAGTGCCGCCGTCTCCGGCGACACACACCGGGTGGTCGGCTATGCCGGGTTACTGTTTGGGGCTGCGACATGAGCAATTCACCTTTCGACGACGAACCGATGCTCTCTGCCGGCGAACCGGCAACCGAGGCGGCAGCGATCGCACCGCTCCCTGCAAGCCGCCGGACGGACACCAAGCGGCTGTTCGACCGCATCACGGCGGAGATCGGCAAAGTCTTCGTCGGCCAGCAGGAGTTGGTCCTGGGCTCGCTGGTGGCCTTGTTCTCCAGCGGACACATCCTGATTGAAAGCGTGCCCGGCTTGGGTAAAACCCTGTTCGTCCGCACGCTGGGCCGCGTGTTGGGCTGCCATTTCGGCCGCATCCAATTCACCGCCGACCTGATGCCGTCGGATATCACCGGGGCGCCGATCTTCGATATGAAGACGCAGGAATTCCGCTTTCGCCCCGGCCCCGTGTTCACGCAATTGCTGCTGGCGGACGAAATCAACCGCTCGCCCGCCAAGACGCACGCCGCCCTGCTGGAAATCATGCAGGAGTACCGCGTCACGATCGACGGCAAGAGCCACAACCTGACCCGCCCGTTCCTGGTGCTGGCGACCCAGAATCCGATCGAGTCGGAGGGCACGTACAATCTGCCCGAAGCCCAGCTGGACCGGTTCATGTTCAAGCTGACGGCCGATTATCCGCGGGCCGAGGAAGAGGCGCAGATCCTCGAATTGCACAGCCGCCAGGTGGACGTGAACGAGCGGCTGGAGTCCGAACTAACACCCCTGACGACGCCCGACGAGATCGTCCGCATCACCAAACAGAACGCCGAGGTGCGCGTCGATGCACGCCTGATCGACTACATCAACAAACTCGTGCGACTGACCCGCAAGTGGCGGCAATTCTATCTGGGCGCTTCGCCGCGGGCCGGGATCGCCCTGATGCAGTCGGCCCGCACGCTGGCTGCCTTTGCCGGACGGGATTACGCCGTCCCCGACGACGTCGTGCAACTGGCTCTGCCCGCCCTGCGGCACCGCGTGATCTTGACGGCGGAAGCCGAAGTTGACGGCCGCAACGTTGACGAACTGCTAACCGAACTGATCCGTTCGGTCGAAGTGCCGCGGCTGTAGCAACGCTCACGAAAGAACCGCCCCGTGTTCCATTGGAGCGGTGCGTGAGGCGGCCCCCCCCGGCTAGAACTTCACCTGCAGCCCGGTCACCAGGCAATCGATCGTTTGCCGCGCGGTTGCCGAGGTGCCCGGCAGCGAACCGACGCCAGGCGCCTCCCAAGGTCCCGAGATCGAGTTCTCGAAGGCTTTCAAGTACGCGATCACCAGGCTGGTGTTGTCCGTGACGCGCCACGAGGCTCCCACCGAGACGATGTGCTGGTAGATGGCCGTCGAGCCGATGTTGTAGAACGTATTCTCGTCGGGAATGGGGTTCTCCGAAAACATGTAGCCCAAACGCACGGACAGCGCATCGGTCAGCTCGTACTGGACGCCGGTAGCAACCGAAAACACGCTTTGCCAACCCAATCCCGTCACGGCCAGATTCCCGCCGAAACCGGCGTCTTGCCCGAACAACGCCGTGTTGGCATAGTCCACATAGCGAGCGTCGATGGCCCATACGGTACGCGGCAGACCGTAGTACGCGGCACCGACGGAAAGAATCGCCGGATAGTCCACTTTCAAGCGGTCGGTACGCGGGTTCCCGTCGCCATCCACCGAGTAGAAGGTGAATTCCTCGAACCACTGCGGACTCTTGTAGGAGGCACCGAAATGCCAACAGTTCTCCGCCTCGTAATAGATTCCGACTTGAAACCCCAGTCCCCAGTGCATCCGGGTGTGGGTTGCGCTGGGATAGCCGGCCGCGTCCGGCGTCGCCAGAAAGTTCGGGTCCAAAGCGACATCCGCAATCGAAAACGTGGGCGCCAAGCCGATGGATAACCGATCGGTCAGCTTGAGCGCCGCGGTCGGCACCAACTGCAACACAGCCACTTTCGAGTACACCGAGCTGCCGCTAAAGGTTGGCGATAGAATGGGGTTGTGCGGCGGCGCGGCGGGACTGGCGGGCAGGTTCATCCCGAATCCGCCGATGGAGAACAATCCCAGGCCGAACGTCCACGGAGAATCCTGCGGCTGAAAAGCGACCGCTACGGTCGGCAACACATTGACCCCCGAATCGCTGCGCGTCTCGCCGGACAGCAGCACGGGCGGACTGCCGGCCCCCAAGGCGTCGGCCGCGACGGACGAGCCGATGTGCGTGTTCAAGTACAGCAGTTCTGCGCCGAGCACGAACTCGGAACTGTCCAGCGCGGTGATCGAGGCCGGGTTCCAATGAATGGCGCCCGCTGCATCCAGCGGAGCGGCCACCCCGGCCCCCGCCATCGAACGATTCACCGGACCCGCGCCGGGGATCACGATCCCCTGGGCGTGCAAGTCCGCCGTCGAGCCCACGGTTGCCATTACAAACGGCACGATCCATCGAAGAGACTCCAGTTTCATATCTGTCCGCCTCGCTGCGCGCGTGGGGGCCACTTTCCAAACGCATCCCGCTGCCGCAAATCATCGTCCGCGCGGACGCGTCCGGCTCAAAACCAGTCGCCGGAAAAAGCACATCAGGCGGCCCCGCCTGACACCCGTGACGGGCGTTTCGATTCGTACTGCCATACCTTTCGTTCCGGTCGGCAGCAAGCTGCCGATTGCTCCAAGAACTCCGCGCCAAACCGGCCCGACGGCTTGACCAGCGTCCCGGCTCGAAGTCCAATGGGCTGAGCAAGACCCCAAGGCATGTGATCCCGAACGGCACGAATGCCGTCGCGTCCCGTTGAGGAAAGGCCCTTTGCTATGGCGAAGATCGATCCCCTGCTGCTGAACATGCAGACCGTCAACGCTTCCGACTTGCACATGGTCGTCGGGCAGAAGCCGAAGTACCGCATCGACGGCGAGGTGCGAGTGATCGACGAGTATGACGTGCTGAGCGAACAATCGCTGGGCGAATACTTGTTCGAGATCTGCAACGAACAACAGCGGACGCGGTACGAGCAGAACTTGGATTTTGACTTTGCCTATGGCATCGAGGAACAGGCGCGATTCCGCTGCAATTATTTCTTCCAACGCACCGGCTATGCCTCCGTGATGCGGCTGATTCCCACCCGCATCCTGACGCTGGACGAATTGAAATTGCCGCCGGTGCTCAAGCGGATGACCGAACTGCGCAGCGGGTTGGTCTTGGTCACCGGTCCCACGGGCAGCGGCAAATCGACGACGCTGGCCGCCATGATCGATCACATCAACCGCCACCACCGGCGACACATCGTCACGATCGAGGACCCGGTCGAGTTTGTCCACAAGAACAATCGCTCGATGATCAGCCACCGCGAGGTCGGCACCCATACCGAATCGTTCGCCGCCGCACTGCGGGCAGTGCCTCGCCAAGATGTGGATGTGGTGCTGGTGGGCGAAATGCGCGATCTGGAGACCATCGGCTTGGCGATCAGTGCCGCCAGCATGGGCGCCTTGGTCTACGGCACGCTGCATACCAACAGCGCTCCCAAGACCATCGATCGCATCATCGACGTCTTTCCCAGCGACCAGCAGGCTCAAATCCGCACCATGCTGGCCGAGTCGATTCGCGGGATCGTGGCCCAACAACTGCTGCGCCGCAAATCGGGACGCGGCCGCGTCGCCGCCAACGAGATCCTGCTGGGCTCGCACGCCGTGTCGAATATCATCCGGGAAGGCAAGATCACGTCGGTCCTGCAGTCCGGCCGGCGCGAGGGGATGCAGTCGATGGACGATGCCTTGGAAGAATTGCTGAAGGCCGATGTGATCGAGCCCGCCGACGCCTATATGAAAGCGTCCGACAAGCATCGGTTTGAACGGTACACGCAAGCCTGAGGCGGAGAGCACCAACCCCCGAGCTGGATCCGCGCGCGGCCCTCGCCTCCCACGGTCAACCCCCTGAACAAGGAGCAACGAATGTCCACCCCCAC
>Ga0351892_10278_pt1 | contig 14750 bp, 15 predicted proteins | sample TotcelFGM3001K14_FD_206763 | JGI IMG/M metagenome (GOLD analysis project Ga0351892, IMG submission 206763) | Enriched cells from coal bed in the Powder River Basin, Montana, United States - Total cells FGM rep3 HSBNCT.FGM.300.1.K14 ... | reverse complement strand
CATTGGGAACAGAGAAATTATCAGGCGTTGGAAAAATATCTGCTTAGGTGGGAACAGCAGCAGGGAGGATTACCGCCGGAGTTATTGGTCCGATTAGGTCGAGCTCAGATGGAAAATGGCCGACCGGCTGAGGCGGTTAAAACCCTCCATGAGGCCATTAGGGCCGGCATGACCAACCGCTCACCGGAAATCTGGGGCATTACGGCTCGAGCTTTGGGTGAATCCGGTCAGGTTGCAGAGGCTTGTCAATTATTAGAGCGGGCGGTGGCTGATAAATCTCCCGGTTCGGAAGGCTTCCGTTGGCAGTTGGCCCAACTCTATTATCAACAAGGCGACTATGAGAAGGCAGCCAGAAGCTATAAGCAAGCCCTGGCGGCACCGCTAAAAGAAATTGAAAAGTCATTTATTTTAGAAAGATTGGGCCTTTGTTATTTGAAGAGTCGCAAAACCCAGGAAGCTCAAAAGGTTTTCCGGGAATTAGCCGGTAAAGAAGGCAAGCTCTGCCAAAGTTCGGTTACAGGAATTACAGGGAAGCAACTTAGAATTAAAGGAATTAAACTGATTCTTCCAAGATTATTAAGAAACTAGACGGGGAATGGGGGACAGCAGGCAGGCGAATAAAACCCCCCCGCCTCTGGGCCCTGGTCTTAAGGTCAATTATTAAACCTTTAGCCCCCAAGAAGCAAAGGTAAGTATCATGGTTAATAAGGCTATCTTAGTAGTGGATGATGAACCCCAATGGCAGCAGGTTCACCACCGCCTTCTTAAGCCCCAGGGAATGGAAATGGTCCAGACGACCAAGCTCCAAGAGGCCAGGTATCTTTTGGAACAACGGCTTTTTGCCTTTGTAGCTATCGCTGACCAACTGGCAGGCATTAACGGAATAGAGTTGTTGCGAGAAATCAAACATCGTTCCCCGATTACGCCGGTGATGATCTTGACCAACCGCGCCACCGTGGATCGGGCGGTTGAGGCCATGAAACTGGGGGCGATGGATTATGTGGTAAAACCATTAAGTTGGGAGAGGCTGGAAGAGACTTTGGCGCTATGCGGCAATAATTCCGAGGCCAACCAGGAAAATGAACCGTCAATCAAGGTCAAAGGTATTGCGGAGAAAAAAAAACGTTCCATAATTACCCGGGATCCGATAATGCAGCGCTTATTGAAGACTGCGCAGGTTGTTGCTCCTAACCGGGCCACGGTCCTGCTTCAGGGTGAGTCAGGGACTGGGAAGGAATTATTTGCCCGCTTTATCCATGCTCACAGCGACCGGTCGGAAGGGCCGTTTGTCGCAGTCAACTGCGCTTCCTTACCGGAAGGCTTACTGGAGAGCGAGCTCTTCGGCCATGAGAAAGGCGCTTTCACCGGCGCGCTGATGCGCAAGTTGGGGAAATTTGAGCTGGCGCAGAATGGTACCCTGTTATTGGATGAAATCAGTGAGATGCATCCCCAGCTGCAAGCCAAGCTCCTGCGGGTCCTCCAAGAAAATGAAATCGACCGGGTGGGGGGCAGGCAGCCGGTCCAGGTGAACGTGCGGGTTATAGCTACCACTAATCGGGACCTGGCCGAGTCCATAGACAAGGGAGAGTTCCGGGAAGATCTGTTCTATCGTCTTAACGTCATTAATATAACTTTGCCTCCCCTGCGCCAGCGGCGAGTGGATATCCCTCTCTTGGCGGAATTTTTTCTTAATCAATATGCCGTATCCTCCGGAAAAGGACATGTCCGTTTCAGCCCTTCGGCTCTGGCTACCCTGGAAAAGGCCTCCTGGCGAGGCAATGTTCGGGAGTTGGAAAATACCGTAGCTCGAGGAGTCTTACTTTCTCAAGGGGAATGGATCGGTCCGGAAGATCTCTTACCTTCGGCGATAGTGGAACAACCTTTGCTGCAAGAAGCGGAACCGGTTTCACCCTTGACCCTCCGCGATATGGAACGGCGGATGATTTTCCAGGCCCTGGATGAAACCTCCGGAAACCGGACTAACGCCGCCAAAATTCTGGGGATCAGCGTTCGCACCTTGAGAAATAAGTTGAATGAATATAAAGAAGGCTACCTCTAAATTGACCTGCCGCTATTAGTTAATAAACTACTGCCGCTGATCCTTTCGTTCCTTTGCAGGGAGAGGGTCAGGGGGAGGGATAAGAAAAGGAGTTCAGGCGATGATCAGATTTGACAAATTAGCTGATCCGGTTTTTGGTTTAATGGAAAAGGCTCTCAATCTCCGAACGAGACGTCAAGAATTGATCGCCAGCAATTTAGCTAACCTGGAGACGCCTGGATACACCAGGAAAGATTTTAATTTTGAAGACACCCTGAACAACTGCCTGAGTAATAACAAGGAGGGAGAATTGCTTCGATCCAATTCAAGACATTTACCCGTAGGGACAATAGACCCCCCCCTGAATCTACAGGAAACCAGGGAGCCGGTGGACATCGACAAGGAAATGGTCAAGTTAACCCAGAATCAATTGCAATACCAGGCTACTATCCATATGTTGGTCAAAAAGTTGGAAGGCCTGAAGCTGGTCATGGGGGCATAAAATGAATCTGCTTACTTCTATGGATATAAGTTCCGCGGGTTTAACGGCTCAAAGGATACGGATGAATGTTATTTCCGAAAACCTGGCCAATATTAATACCACCCGGACCCCCCAAGGCGGTCCCTATGTGCGGAAAACTGTCGTGTTGCAGTCTGAACCGGCGGAGAGTTTTCAAAACATGATCCAGAACGATCCGGCCTCTGGGGTGCAGACAGTTAAGGTGCCGGTAGTGGCGGAAGACCCCAGAAATCCCAAAGAAGAATTTAATCCCGGCCATCCCGATGCCAATGAGCAAGGAATTGTTTTATTGCCCAATATCAATCCGGTGGAAGAGATGGTCAATCTGATGATGACCAGCCGTACTTTCGAAGCAAATATAACGGCCTTCAATGCTGCCAAGTCCATGGCGCTGAGGGCTTTGGAGATCGGCAAATAAGAAATAGGGTAGAGGATAGAGGAAAAATAATTAGTAGAGGATAACTCTTATGAAGATCGGCGATACCAATCCATTTTTATTGAATCCAGTGGCTAAACCGATGAACCAGCCCGAGCAGTCGGCCCCAGGTTTTGGATCTATTTTAAAACAGGCGGTAGGTGAAGTTAACAAGCTGCAGGGGGAAGCGAATCAGAAAATGACTTCGGAGATTTTAAGCGACCAGGAGGACCTCCATACGGTCATGATCTCAATGGAAAAGGCCGGCCTGGGCTTGAAGCTGTTGGTTCAAACACGGGACAAACTGATCAAGGCCTATGAAGAGCTGAAAAATATGCAGATGTAACGGTCCCGGTTAATTTTGAAGATCTCGTCAAGACTACAAGATCCCCTCGCCCCGGAGGGGAGAGGGCTAGGATTAAGGGTGAAAATAACCGGCGATGAGTTCATCAATAATAATAATAATAATTCGAGATCTGCGATCCTGGGATTGAAAGTATGAATAAATTGTTCCTGAATCTAAAAGAGCGATATCTTTCTCTCTCTCCTAATAAGCGTTTGATTTTTACCGTCTTAGGAGCGGCAGTTCTAATGGCGGTCCCCTTATTAGTTTGGGTATCGGGTGAAAAGATAGATAATGCGGTTTTGTTTTCTAATCTCACCCAGGAGGATGCCGGCGCTATAGTAGAAAAGCTCAAGGCCCAAAAAGTCCTGTACCAGTTGGAAGGGGGGGGGACTACCATCTTAGTTCCAAAATCTTCGGTTTACGACCTGCGGCTTTCTCTGGTTGGACAAGGTCTACCCCGGGGAGGGGGGGTAGGATTCGAAGTGTTCGACCGTCAGACCATGGGGACCACGGATTTTGTGCAGAAATTGAACTATCAACGCGCCCTGCAGGGTGAATTGAGCCGGACCATAAGTCGTTTCCCGGAGGTGGAAGAAGCGCGCATTCATATCGTCACCCCGAAAGATTCACTTTTTGTCGAAGAGCACAAAAAGGCTTCGGCGGCAGTCGTCTTGAAGCTGAGGAGAGGCCGCAATCTGGGACCGGCCCAGATTGACGGCATTGTCCATCTTATCTCCAGTTCAGTGGAAGGATTGGAGCCGTCCCAGGTTACCGTCGTTGATATGACCGGTAAAATCTTAAGTAAACCCCAGGACCCCACCGGGGCTCAAGGACTCAACTCCGCTCAGATGGAATATCAACAGCAGCTTGAGGCCGGACTGCGTCAAAAGGCCCAGACTATGTTAGAAAAGATCGTGGGGCCTAACAAAGCGATTGTCCGGATTTCAGCGGATGTTGACTTCCAACGGGTAAATATTCAGGAAGATCGATATGTGCCCGATCGCGATCTGATCCGCAGTGAACAAAAGACATCGGAACGGAAGACTTCCGAAGGAGCCGGCGGCGGAATTCCGGAATCGCGCTATGATCTTAATAAAGGGGCGGTAACTCCAACACCCCCCGGGCAAGGGCCGCCTCCTTTGACGGCTCCGGCCGCGGGACCTGGTAAAGCCGCGGTTCAAAGCAGCGGGGGAGGGTTTGAGCGCAAAAGTGAAACAATCAACTATGAGCTGAACCGCTTAAACAGGCAGGTAGTGGAATTTCCCGGCAAGATCAAACGCCTGTCGGTTGCCGTAGTGGTTGATGGCACCTATAAAGACACCGGCAAGAAGAAGGATCAGGTCGGGCAATTTTCGCCTCGTTCCCCCGAGGAAATGCGTAATCTGAGTAATCTCATCAAGAATGCCGTAGGCTTCAGTCGAGATCGTGGTGATCAATTGGAAATTTCCTGCATACCTTTAGCGGCGGCGGCGGAAGAGGCTGAGTTGGCCGCGACGCCGGCGAAAAAAGGCTGGCAGGATCTCTTAATGGAAAACCTTCAAATCGGTATAATTATTCTGCTCGTGTTAGGGGTGCTGATGTTCCTGTGGCGGCGCCGCCGGGCCCAAGCTGTCCAAGGAGAGTTGGAGGCGCCTGGAGTGAAAGAATTGCCTCCCACTCTGGATGCAATGGGCCTGCCCTTACCGGCCCCTGCCGGGGTTCCCGCCGGTATGATCGGGTCCGGGACAAGAGAACCCATCATGTTGCCTGAAACCGTTCAGGGGAAGGATAGGGTTGGACAACTATTGTCCTTAGATCCCGCTCGAGCCGTAGATGTCTTACGGTTATGGTTACACGATAAAGAAAAGAAGAGATAAAAAAAGGAAGGACATTCAATGGCTCCACCGGAAAAATCTGGCTTAAAACTGGAATCATTGACCGGGCCGCAGAAAGCGGCTCTACTCCTAGTCGGCATGGGTGAGTCTTTTGCCGCCGAGGTTTTTAAGCTTCTGGACGATAATGAAATCCAGACTCTGGGTTATGAAATTGCCAAGGTAGATCTGGTTTCCACCAATATGCTGGCAGGAGTTATGGAAGAGTTCTCCAAGATGATGGAAAACCCGGAAAATCTTCGTATTCGAGGGGATCAGTTCTTCAAAAGTAGTCTGGTCTGCGGTATGGGGGAAAAACGTCAACAGGAACTCCTGGATACTATGGAAATAGAGGAGAACCCGGAATTTTTTCAAAAGATCAAGAAACTCGATTATAAGACCGTGGCCAGCTTTCTCCGCAATGAACATCCGCAAACCGTGGCCCTGGTTCTGGCCCATCTGGAACGTCCTCAGGCCGGAGCTATTTTGTCAGAATATCCGGAAGCTTTACAGGTGGAAATTATTCGCCGGATAGCCTTTTTTGAGCCGGTGTCTTCGGCGATTATTGAAGAAATCGATTCCGCCCTCAAGGATGAAATTGCTTCGGTTGAAGAGGTCGGGGGGCGAGCCATCGGCGGGGCGCAATCGGCCGCGGAAGTTTTAAATCAGATGGATCGAGCGGCAGAAGGCAAGATCTTAAAACGTTTGGAAGAAGATGAAATGGAGGAATTAGCTGATGACATCCGTCGCTATATGTTTACCTTTGAGGACCTCCTGGCGGCGGACGACCGGGCTATTCAAACTATCTTGAAGGAAGTCAACACCCAGGAATTGGCCATATCCCTCAAGGCGGCCTCGGATGAGCTGAAGGCGAAGTTCTTTAAAAACATGTCGGAACGCGCTGCCGATATGCTTAAGGAAGAATTGGACATCATGGGGCCGATTCGCTTAAAAGACGTGGAAGCAGCCCAGCAAAATATCATTCAGACCGCCAAACGACTGGAAGCCCGGGGTACCATAGTCTTGGCGAGCAAGGGTGGAGAGGATGTCTTCGTTTAGAAATTTATTTGAGGCCGACAACACTGAGAAGGTCGAGGCTGTCCAAGAATTTTCCTTACCCCGCTTCGAAGTGCCGGAAGATAATAACCAGCTTTATTCTTTTAATTTTACTCAGTTTGGCGCCCCTGCCAAGAAAAACGAACCTGATACTTCCGCCAAGATTGATCCCCAGGAGGTGGGTCAGGAGATTATCCGCCAGGCCCAGGAACATGCGGCTCAGATAGAAAAAAAAGCCTATGAGCGCGGCTATGCGCAAGGACAGCAGGAAGGTCGCGAGGCCGGGGACAAAATTCTGGCCGAGATCATCCAGAATTTTAAGGCTGCCGTTGCTACCCTGGAGAGCCAGAAACAAGAGTTATTTCAACAGAGAGAGCAAGATTTTCTTAGACTGCTGCTGCTGATGGGACGTAAAGTGATTGAGACCGAAATTAGTTTGAAACCCGAAATCATCGGCGAGATTGTTAAGTCATCCTATCAATACCTTACTGAGACTGAGTCGGTGCGATTACGCCTCAACCCCCAAGCCCAGGAATGGCTGGAAAACCATAGGGATCCTTGGGATGAACAGCTGGCCTGGTTGAATAATATTGAGATTATTGCCGATAGTCATATACCGCCGGGAGGATTGATCCTGGAAACCCCCACTGGTGATATTGATCTCACCACCGAGACCCGCTGGGAGGCAGTGAGCCGGGTGGTTGAAGAAGCGATACATCTGGCCAGGTCATCTGAAAGCAATCAATGATTGACTGGGAAGGCTTAGTAACAAAGGTGGAAAAGGTCGAAACTGTTGCCTGGGCAGGCAAAGTGCAGCAGGTAGTCGGTCTGGTAATCACCGGTAAGGGCCCCCAAGCTTCGGTTGGGAGTGTCTGTAAGATTGACATGGCGCCCCCAGGTTCTCCGGTCTATGCTGAAGTGGTGGGATATCGTCAGGGTCAAGTTTTATTAATGCCCTATGGAGAAGTTCGGGGGGTTGAACCTGGGTCTAAGATCACTTTGACTCAAACTCAGGCCTCGGCTGCGGTAGGAGACGCCCTTTTAGGAAGAATTTTAGATGGACTGGGTCAGCCTCTAGATGGATTAGGGGCTATTCCAAATGAAGGCAAGTATCCTTTATATGTGCACCCGATTAATCCGGTTACCCGGAGGCGGATATCTGAGCCGGTGGATGTAGGCATCCGCGCTATTAATGGCTTGCTGACCTTAGGAAAGGGCCAGCGCATGGGGATCTTTGCCGGTTCCGGCGTCGGTAAAAGCACTCTTATGGGTATGATTGCCCGTTATACTCGAGCCGATATCAGTGTTATCGCTTTAATTGGTGAGCGGGGGCGCGAAGTCAAAGAATTTATAGAAAATGATCTGGGGAAAGAGGGATTGGCGCGCTCTGTGGTAGTGGCGGCCACTTCCGACACTCCCGCTCTACTTAGAATCAGGGGGGCTTACCTGGCTACCACTATTGCCGAATATTTCCGCGATCAGGGACGGGATGTGATCCTGATGTTGGACTCTATTACACGTTTTGCCATGGCAGCCCGGGAAATTGGCCTGGCTATCGGCGAACCCCCCACGGCGCGAGGGTATACCCCTTCAGTCTTTGCCCAGTTGCCCAGGTTTTTGGAACGGGCCGGAACCCACGGCGGCTCCGGTAGTATTACCGGTATTTATACGGTCTTAGTGGAAGGTGATGATCTGACGGAACCTATTGCCGATGCTGTCCGTTCGATTGCTGACGGCCATATTGTGCTTTCACGGGCCTTGGCGGACCGGGGGCATTATCCTTGTATTGAATTATTGGGGAGTGTAAGCCGGGTGATGTCAAGTATAACCAGTCCCGAGCATCGAAGAAATTATAAGCAACTGGTCAAGGTATTGGCTGCTTATCGCCAGGCGGAGGATTTAATTAATATCAATGCCTATGTCCGGGGAAGCAACCCGGAAATTGACTATGCCTTGCAAAAAATTGACGCAGTGAACCACTATCTGCAGCAGGAAGTGGAGCAAGGAGTCTCTTTAGAAGACTCGATCCAGAGCCTGGCTGCAATATTTGCTTCGTAATTGCTATGAAACGCTTTCGTTTTCCTTTAGAAACTCTCCTCCGGGTCCGGCGGCTTCGAGAAGATCAGGCTCGCATGGAACTGGCACGCTTATTGAATACTCTACAGGAAAAGAACGACGCTCTGCAAAGGGCAGAAGAAGATCGCTTGAAATTGATCAGCGAATGGTCCGGTTCACCGGGAAGGGTAATTAACAGCGCGGATTATCAGTTTATGCAAAAGTATTTGTTATCCTTGAAGTATATAATTGCAGATTGCAGGGAACAGATTAGCCGGTTAGAAGAAGAAGTGCGGCTCGGGCAAGAAAAATTGCTCAAGCTTTCCCAGGAACGCAAGCTTATGGAAAACTTGAAGGAAAAAAAGGTCAAGCTCTACCGTGAAGAAGTAGCCGCATACCTCCAAAAAGAATCCGATGAAAATGTCTTATTGCGCTTAAAGCAGGACTAAAGGAGGGCTTCAAATGTTTGCCGCATTAAAGATTCAACAAATCAAGGGCTGGACGTTTTTACCCTGGTGTCTGTTGGGGGGATTGTGCTGCAAGATAATAATTTCTAGTTTATTTCTTAATCTCGGGGGGATAAAGGACTGGTGGCGTCTGGGAAAAAATTATGCCGTAGCGGCGGAGGCCTCGGCAACGATTGTCTCTCCTCCCCTAACCCAATTAATGGCATCAGTGAAAGAAGAACGACTAGCTCTTAAAGAAAAAGATGAGGCCTTGCGGGAGCGCGAAGTTCAACTGATGGCCGTGAAACAAGAAATCGAAGAACGTCTTAGCGAATTAAGCGGGGTCCAGGAAAGGGTAGGGCGTCTGTTAGAAGAAGAGCAGAAGATCCAAGATGAAAAACAACGACACCTTATTGTTACTTTAGAAGCCATGCCTCCCGAAAGATCCGGGAAACTTATCGAGAAGATGGACGAAGAAATGGTAGTGCAATTGATCCGCCGTATGAATGGTAAAGAGGCCGGCAAAATCCTGGGGCTTATGGAAGCTGACAAAGCCGCTCGTATCAGCAAACGTCTTTTTAATTGAGCCAATAGCCAAGCAGTCAATAGGCAATAGTTAAAAGGCATCAGTAATATCACTAGGTGAAAGGTATAGTGAATACCTCGTTCCCAAGCTCCAGCTTGGGAACGTAATTATTTGCCAGGCTCTGCCTGGCCCTCCTGATTTCCATCCATTATCCACTTTTAGGGCATGCTGTCAAATTCGTCTTAAAACAATTAACAATTGCGGTTCCCCGGTTAGGGGCAATAAATAGGGATGCCGCTGGGGAGCTTGTAGACCAGCCCCAGGTGCACAATTTACCGCCTCCTGCCATTCTTCCTCAGATAAACGAACACTTTTCATGGCCAGCAATAGTCCGCCCGGTAATAACATAGGGGCGGCTAGGGTCATAAATTGGGACAAGGGAAAAGCGGCCCGAGAGACTATTGCCTGAAAACAAGGGCCCCGGGATTGAGCCAGTTTAGGGGTCATATAGCATTGATTCACTTTAACCCCGGAAATTTCCAACCGAGCGATTAGATAGCCCAGAAAGGCAACCTTCTTTCCGGTGGATTCTATTAAGGTGAGGTCCAAAGCAGGTAGAACAAGCTTCAAGGGCAAGCCGGGAAAACCGGCTCCAGTGCCCAGGTCAAGCAGATTGTCGAAATCCTTGATCCAGGTATACAGGGCCAGGGAGTCAAGAAAATGCTTGCGAATAATTTCTGAGGTTTTTTTCAGGGCAGTTAGATTGATCTGCTTGTTCCATTTTTGCAACTCCTCAAGATATAAGAGGAATTTAAAAAAAATGTCAGAAGTCAGACTCAATCCCAACTCTTCGACGCCGGCCTGGAGCAAATTTTGCGATTCTGGTGATGATGATATAAGTATTGGAGCCATGAATAACTTAGGAATAATGCCGAGCTTGTCTATTCAGCTATTACCTCTCAGCAGTTAGCTTCCAGCAAAAGCGCCAAGGTAAACAATCCTAACCAGAAATGATCGATTTTTCCCCTTGCACAACTTTATCAATTGGTTCATAATGCTGACGGCTAAGAGCTGACCGTTTACCTGTTCTAGATGTTGTTGCACTATGTTTTACCAATTCTGAGGCAAATTATTCTTTTTAGGCAACAGAATTGTAAACTTAGCCCCATTTCCAGGGGTGCTGGCAATACTAATGTTGCCGCCGTGACTATTGACGATCCCATAAACCACGCTTAAACCTAATCCCATCCCTGTACCTACCTCTTTAGTCGAAAAGAATGGCTCGAAGATTTGGTCTAGAACAGATTGTTCCATCCCCGGACCGGTATCGGCAATAGTTAATTTGAAGTAAGGACCAGGCGTTAAACCCTGTCCCAAGGTTGATTGTTGATCATTTAGGTAGATATCTTCTAAGGTTATTTCCAGAACTCCATCTTTCTCACCTATGGCATGGAGAGCATTGCTATATAAATGACGGAGCATTTCCTCAATGCGCTGAGGGTTAGCCAGAATCAGATCTGTTGCCGAACGAATATTTATCTTGATCTGTATATTAGGAGGTAACGATTCTCTCAGAGATTGAATGCTTTCCTCTATAATCAGACCCAACTGAACCGTTTGGCGGTCCGCTTCAGACTGGCGGCTAAAGGCCAAAAATTGACTTATAATATTTTTAGCTTTTTCGCTAGCTTGTAACACTCGTTCCAGATATTTTCGCTCTTGACTGCCTTCAATTAATTTGTTTAGGGTAAGTTCCGTAAAACCCATGATAGCCCATAATATGTTATTAAATACGTGGGCAATGCCACCGGCAAGGGTGCCGATCGCCTCCATCTTCTGGGCCTGATGGAGCCGGGCCTGTAATTCGGCCTTTTCCTTTTTCACCTGATGTTTATATAATGAAATATCAATGGCAATATTGAGTTCACGTGGTTCAAATGGTTTAAGGATATACCCATAAGGTTCGGTTACCTTAGCTCGAGCCAGTAGTTCCGGATTGTCAAAAGCAGTTACATATATTATCGGGATGTCATAGCGTGTCTGAATCTGCCGGGCGGCTTCGACTCCATCAATTTCTCCGATTAAATTAATATCCATGAGGATTAAATCAGGAATTTTTTCCTCTGCCTCCTGAACCGCTTTTTCACCTGATAATGCCTTGGCGCAAACCTCATACCCCAATTCTACTAGCAGTACTTCCAGTTGCTGGAGGATGACAAACTCATCTTCCACTATCATGATCCTTTTACTCATGGATTAAACTCTTTTCCGAAGTTACCTTCTTTCAAAATAATTAGAGTTATCGCCAGCGTGCAACAGTCAGCAATGAGGCTGAAGCAAAAATTAGAAAGTAGAGTAATACTAACAGATAAAGATTGAGATGGTTTTTTTTATCTTAATTTTGTGCATTTTTTCATTAAATGTATGGCTATTTCCAAGTATGAATCCATTATATTCAATCCCAATATCCGTCGGTTCCAGGCGAAAGCGCCGCAGGGGTAGGTGAGCTTGGGAAGGCTCAGACCGTTCGCAAATGCTCTCCAATGAGGGCCAGAAACTGGTCACCATAAAGTTACAGTTTCTGGGCGCCGATGCCGGAAATCCGACCCATCTCTGCGAGAGTCTGGGGCAGGAATTTTCCCATTTCCCTCCGGGTGCTGTCGTGGAAGATTATAAAAGCCGGCATAATCAGCTTTTTACCCAGCTCATGTCGAAAAGCGCGGAGCTTTTCCCAAAGCTCGGCATCGACGGGCAGGTCGGCTCTATTCGACTTTCCCCGGGCAGGTGTCACAATTGCCGCAGGGTTTGGGCAGTTCTTCGCCGAGATAACTGAGAAGCAACTGTCTCCGGCAGCCGGTGGCTTCACAAAAGCCGAGCATGGCTTCCATCTTGCATTGTTGGATCAGCTTGAAAGTATCATCCCCTTTGGAAAGCTCCAGTAGTCTTCCATACGGCTTGGATGTTCAATGCGGTTGGTACGCCAACAATCGTCCCAAGATTCGCACTACGAATATTAATGCATATGCTGCGAGACGACTAGCCGCGATTTTATCAGCAATTCCGGGCGGTATTCAAAATGCATTAAATCATAATGGGACCATTTGCCCCCCCAAATAAATCCTTCTTCCTCAAAGATGGTGACAATTTCCAGGGGGTAGGCCAATCTTAGACTAATAATATCACAGCCGGGCTGATTTTTTTTCCATAACCAATAGGCCCCGTATTGAGGATTTAGATCTAGGGCAATCCCCCAGGAATGGGGACTCAAGCGTTGAGTTCCGGCAATATTGCGCCGGGTATAGACTCCCCCCAAGGGAAATACATAAGATCGCAATTCCGGTTTCCGGCTCAGCAATTTATCCAACTTTTGGCCGACCTTTGCCAGGGCCGCGGCGGCCCCGTTGTGACTATTAAACTGTATAGTCCGGCCACAAAAACCGACTGGGACCATATTGGCCTTAACTTCTGCCGGTGTTTCTCCGTAAACCGAATTAAATAAAGCATTTACCCTAAACCTGCCGGGATCGTAATCTGGTTTAAATTCTTTACTGGGTTTTCCCGCCGGGTAATCCTGGGCCAAGGAATCTTCCAGATCAGGCTGTTCCAGCCGGTCAGCAAAGGTTTTGGGTCGGCCATCATCATAAAGGAATTTGCCCCCGCCTTTCATGATAATACTCAGCCGACGATTGCCCTGCAGCTCCAGCCTCTCGCAATAACCTCGATAACCCGCAAAAAGAGCGATAAGATCGGTTCGCAGGGGCTCTTGCCGGCGTAGCTCTTCCGGCAGTTTTTCCAGAAATGCCGGGTTAGAGGGGGAGGGCGCTTCTCCAGGCCAAGCCGCCCCCGGGATAGTCAACAATAGCACTAAACAGAATATTTTTAGGCTCAACTCCATGCTCCGTTTATTAATGCTGATTATTTAGTTTTCGGCGTAACTTTCAATTTTGACTTGTGGAATCGTCTCCACCATCTCTTTTTTTTCGGAGATTGATCCTCTGAAACTGCTTGATGGTCCAGTCCTTTATTTTTATATATAACTCGAGAAAGGCCTCGATAAGGATTCAAGAAATTAATGCCGGCGAGATAACGTTCAGGTTCAAGAGATACCTGCTTTATCCAGGCTACTTCCCCGATAAAGGTTGAGGCGGTCTTTTCTCCTGGAAAAAATAAATTAAACTCAACAACTTCGTTGAGCTTTAAAGAAATGTTTGTTTCTAATTGAACCCCCAGGTTATTAATATCCAAGGTATGGCTTTGGCTATCCGGATAGCCGATTAGTTTATGAATCTCTAGAACCAAAGGGTGCCGTTCAACCCGTCGCCGGAAATCGCGGAATCTCCTCTCGGCGCGATCATTCGGACTCAAGGAAGGTTTGTTGCCGACAACTTCCTGCCTCTGTAAAGCAGAACGCAACTCAGTTACTTCCGTCACTAACTTGTCCAGACTTTGGGTCAGATTAGCAACGTGGGAAGCTAAATCGGCGCTAACTTCGGTTTGCAAAGCGATCTTGGCAGCCAATTCGGATATTCCCTGGGCAATTACCGATATCATCACGGTTGCGTTCTGGTTTGCGAGATTTTTATCCTGATCATTCACTGGGAGCCTCCCAATTCACATATCCGCCCACCGGGTAGTATGAGTGTTATGTTCTTTATTTCTTCTGGCGTTCTTAATAATCAGCGCTTGACTATCAGTAATCAGCTTGCAGTAAAAACGAACCGTTATCCAATCCTAACATAAAACGATCAACTTTTTCTAGTTGCATGACAAGATGAAATTGAACATTAAGCGAATGGCTGGAAGCTGCATGATTATATTAATTATTTCCCCCGAAGAAGCAGTTCTTCAAGATTTTTTTGCTTTTTTGCTCTAGCCAGATCCATGGGAGTGCGGCCATCGTTACTCTTGGCATTGGGATTGGCCCCTTTGTCTAACAGGATTTTTGTCATATTTAAGTTTCCTTTCAGAGCAGCAATATGCAATGCGGTCACGCCATGGGTTTTGTCTTTTGATTCCAGATCAGCTCCGGAATCTATTAACAATTTGACCAATTCTACATTGACCGCCAAGGCAGCAACCATTAAAGGAGTAAGATCATCATGGCCCTTGGCGTTAATATCCGCCCCTTTTTGTAAAAGAATCCTGACAGTGCTGACTTTTCCCCTCATGGTGGCGGCATGTAAGGCGGTGGCGCTTTGTCTTTTATCCTTGTCATTAACTTGAGCACCGTTCTCTAAAAGGATACCGACAATTTCATCAGAGCCTAGCGCCGCGGCAACTATCAGAGGTGTTTCCCCTATCTCGTTTTTGGCATTCGAATTCATTCCGGCAAGTAAAAAAAGCTTGACGGCTTGGGAGTGGCTGCTTCTTATCTTCTCAAAGAAAGTGGCATCATTATACTGGATACCCATCCCCGCCAATTCTTTTTTGGCTTCTTCCGGGATGGTTCTTTGGACTGATTCCGCTCCTGGCTCTTTGATTAATTCCGCCCTTTGGCT
>Ga0351892_10282_pt1 | contig 14776 bp, 19 predicted proteins | sample TotcelFGM3001K14_FD_206763 | JGI IMG/M metagenome (GOLD analysis project Ga0351892, IMG submission 206763) | Enriched cells from coal bed in the Powder River Basin, Montana, United States - Total cells FGM rep3 HSBNCT.FGM.300.1.K14 ... | reverse complement strand
CGTGGGGGGCGGGCAGCCAGTTGGCTTCCCGGCCCTGGCCGGGGGAATTTTTTTGGAGATAAATCGTCAGCGAGTCGTCGGGGTTCTTCTGCAGGTGCGGCAGCAGGGGCGAATTAATGAGGTAACGGTTGAGGAGGTTTTTGATCAACAACCGGGTGGTGCCGTCGTCCATGGTCACCGACCAGAAGGTTAATTTTGCAGGTGTAAAAAATAATTAGAATTTCTTTTCAGCTAAACGTCCGGAGAGATACTTATGGAGAATGCTGGAAATAAGAGTCTGATAAGGAATTCCTTCCTCTACGGCTTTTTTTTGTAGAGATACTAAGTCCTTTTCTGAAATTCGGATGTTAACCCGCTTATCTTTTTTGAAGGTCGCGCCGGCAAGTTCCCGATACCGTTGAGATGCGGATTTCGCCCCAGGAATTGATTGCCATTCATCCTTTTCATATGACTCAAGAAGCTCCTTTTCTTCCTTAGTTAAATTCATGTTAATTCTCCTGGAGATATTTCTTTGTTGCCTGGCGGCTAGGGATTATAGTTTTGAGAAACACTTCTTCTTCGGTTTCGACAAAAGGGACCAAATAGGCATAGTTGTCGATGTTGATAATGAACATCCGCTGCCCCTGGTACTTCTCTTTATTGGGGTGTTCCACCACATCCAGTAAAGCGCCGCGCTCAATATAGAAAATTACTTCTTCAAAGGATACGCCTCGTTCTTTCTTGAGTTGTTCATTTTTGGCGGTGCTCCATGAAAAATATTTCATAGATAAATTTTAGCCTAATGTGTGCCTTTTGGCAACAAGTAAGGGAGGTAGGTAATAATGCAAGGTGTAAATGAAAGAGGGCTTTGCCCCCGGGTGGCTGTCAATAAGTCAGCCACCCGGGGGCAACTCCTGGGGAGTGGAACTTCCCTGGATTATTTCACCAGTTTTACCACCAGCGGCTTCCAGGCGCCCTCGCCGGGGGGGAGGAGGGCAGGCGGCTCCGATGGGTGATCCCCAGCGGTTGCAAGAAATCTTCCCGCAGAATTTCCCCGGGATGGACCGGCGGCAGATATCTTTTCATATTAATTCCCTCCAATGGTAATCCAGGATTTCAACCTCAAAACCCAGTCCGGAGAGCAGGGTGTTGGCCTCGACGATACGCTCAAAGGCCGGGGTGATTTTATTTTGCCGCGCCGCCGTTACCTGCCGATCCAGACGAGTTCCACGTTTAATCTACCTGCCGGCTTTTGGAATTCGGGGTCGCCGGTAACCAGGAAGGCTCCAAGTTCCCGGGCCAGTCCCAGAACAAAGGCATCGGCGTACGATAGCCCGCCTCCGGCTTTGATCCGGGCGGCATCTTTGGCCCGTGGCCAGGTAACCTCAGTAATGGCGAGTCCTTCTTCTTGCCTGACGCCTCGCACCACTTCTTCCGCGGTTGTTTCACCCTGCCGGCGCCAAACGATGTAATAAACCTCTCCCAGACTGAGCACGCTAAGGAAAAGCTCCGCGGTTTCATCCCGGATGATATCAGCCACCACTTCCGCCCCGGTCTCGTCTCCCACCAGGGCAAGCACGGCATAACTGTCTAAAACGAATTTCTTGGGTCTCAACGTTACTCCCGTTCCCTGTCGGCAGCGCGTTCCTGAAGTAACAAATCAGTCAGCTTCTCTTCTTCTGCTCCCTTCAGCCTGCCTCGGAGGGCTAATAAAGGATGCCGCGGCAGAGGATGCAGCACGATGACCCCTTCGGCCTCTTCTACCTCCAGCCTGTCGCCTTTTTGCAAGCCAAATCGTCGACGTAACTCGATGGGGAGACAGATCTGTCCTTTTTCAGATATAGTAACCATCGGCATTTTTTTCTTACCTCAAATTTTATTCTTACTATCTCATATAAATATCATAGCTCGTAAAAGTAGTAAATGATTTTGAAGTAAAATTGATATCCTCATTGGAATGGAGAGGATTTTTTCGAAAAGATACGGGAAAGTCCAAGATAAACGATCTTCGTATTCTTTATTGCTAGCTGCTCTTTCCAATTGACCGAGGGGCTGGATGATGTATCCAATTGGTGTTTGCGGCTCAGGTCCTGGAAGCGGCAAGAGGTTGGACTTTATCTTTCATGAATAATTTTGCAGGTGTTTAATATAATTATAATTTCTTTTCAGCTAAACGTCCGGAGAGATACTTATGGAGAATGCCCCCCTCCGCTCTGGGAATAATTCAGGAAACAATGGAAGAACAGTAGGGTATTATTTAAAATCCTGGCATGAGAACATTTAACGATACTTAATATTTTATTTTTTTGCGCAGATAGCTAACAAATAATTTACCTCTTCCATTTTATCGCAGCCCGGCCAAAGATTTATCTGGACTTTTCCAGGTTAATAACTTAATATCGTTACAATTTAATTTTGAATGGACTTAGCGTAACAGCCCGCAGGCAATCTCGTCTCGATACTGGTAATCCGGCTGTTTAAAGTGCACTTTTGCGTTGTAAAAATGATAAAATAGAGTAACAATAGTAAAAGGAGAAGAAATAATGAAATCAGAATTTTTAAAACTTACCGCCCAAATTGTTGCGGCTCACGCCTCCGCCAACGAGTTGACCCCCAAGGGGTTAATCGAAGAAATTAAAGAAGTTTTTAAAACCTTAGCAAGTTTAGAAGGTAGTAAAAGCGAAGGGACGGAAACACTGGTCATCCCGGAAGAGGTGGGACCAGAAACCGTTGTCAGGCCTGCCGTTCCAGTCAAGCAATCGGTAAAGGCAGATCACATTGTTTGTCTGGAATGCGGCATAAAATTAAAGACCCTCAAGGCTCACCTCCGCAAAGGTCATGAAATGACCCCCAAGGATTATTATCAAAAATTTGGTTTGGACTCAAAAACATATCCCCTGGTATGTAAGAACTACTCCGAGGAACGCCGCCGTCTGGCTAAAGAAAAAGGGTTGGGTGATTACCGGAAGAAAAAGCAACAAGGATGAGACGGCTTTTACAAAAACCGGACCAACGGCTCTAGATCTGACAGGAGAAGCAATACCTTGAACCAGAAAAGGTCTGTTACCCTGTTCTCGGCGACAATTATTGTCATTGCCAACATGATTGGGGCCGGTGTTTTTACGACTTTAGGTCTCCAGGTAGCAACTATTCCCTCGGCCTTTGCCGCCCTGATGCTATGGGTTCTCGGCAGTGTGGGGGCGTTTTGCGGGGCGCTTTCTTACGCGGAACTGGGGGCGATGATGCCGCGCTCCGGTGGCGAATACGCCTATCTCTCCACTATCTACCATCCTGCCGTAGGTTTTCTGTCCGGATGGGTTTCCCTGGTCGCCGGTTTTGCCGCGCCCATCGCCCTGACGGCTATTGCCTTAGGCGAATACGTCGGAGCCCTCTTCCCCGGTATCGACAAAACGGTTTTAGCTGTTTTAATAATCATGGTCATTTCCCTGTTGCATATAACTGATGTAAAATTCAGTTGCCATTGTCAAAATTTTTTTACGGTGGGGAAAGTTCTGCTGATTGTCTCCTTCATAGTGGTGGGCTTTCTCGTCCCCAACCCGCATAGTATTTCCCTGCTACCGTCCGGCGTCGATGTGCAATTGATCTTTAGCCCGGAGTTCGCCGTCTCACTTGTTTATGTCTTTTACGCCTTTTCCGGCTGGAACGCCTCGGCCTATGTCGCCGGGGAGATTCGCCGGCCGGAGCGAAATCTTCCTCTCTCCTTATTTTTAGGAGTGTCCTTCGTCTCCCTCTGTTACATTCTGATCAATGGCATTTTTCTATACACCGTCCCTATCAGTGAGATGGCCAACAAAATAGACGTGGGCTATCTGTCGGCGCAGACCTTATTCGGCGGAAAAGGCGGCATGATCATGACCCTGATGATCTGTCTGGCCCTGAACTCCAGTCTTAGTTCCCTGATCATGGTGGGTCCCCGAGTGACCCAGGCTATGAGTGAAGACCTGGAAATCTTCCGGGTGCTAGGTCGAAGGAACCATAAAGGGGCCCCGGTTATTGCCGTCCTGGTCCAATCCGCGGTGGCGATCCTTCTTACCGTCACTTCCACCTTTAATTCGGTCCTGACCTACGCCGGGTTCAGCATGGCCCTTTTTTCATCCTTGACAGTAATGGGGGTGTTCATCCTCCGTTGGCAGAAGCCCCACCTGGAAAGACCTTTCAAGACCTGGGGTTACCCCTATACCCCGGCCATCTTTCTGTTTTTGAATGGCTGGATGCTCTGTTATTTATTCGTCGAACGGCCTCTGCCTTCCTTGTGCGGTCTGATAACGGTGGCGGCGGGATTATTGTTGTACCGGCTGGTGGCGATGCCGCGCCCGGCAGAGCAGAAATTAGCTCTAATTCCCTGGTATATTATCAGAAATAATCGGAAGCCTTGAAAAACAGTTGGCGGTTTTCAGTTTTCAGTTTTCAGTTTTCTGTAGAGAGAAGATAAGGAAAAAATTTTCAAAACTGCAAAATAATTTATCCCATTGCTGTTTCACCAAGCCATTTCTCTGACCCCTGACCGAGGATTACAACTTATAGCTCCCTTTAACTAGAGGTATAAACATGTCAAGCAGTAATAGAAAGCTTACCTGGAGTTGGATTATATTAATCGTATTTTTTCTTTCCCTGGTCTGCCTTACCGGCGTGACCACGGCGGCGGAGCCAATAGCCGCGACAACTGATAGCGCCAGCCTCCCAACCGAGGAAACCGGTAAATTAAACCTGGTTTGCAATGATTACGCCCTCTTCATTGCCGGGATCAGCAATCCACAAGGTTCCCTGGCCGCAGAAGAAAAAAAACCGGGATGGGTGCGGTATGCCAAATTTATCGACCAGCGCTGGGGTCAGTTCGAAAAGAGTCGACTGGAGCGCATGAGAGAGTGGGGCGCTAAAGAACTCAATACTGCCGCGGCTGCCGCGCCCACGGTTTTCTATCCCTTCAGCGGTCCGGATTTTATCAATATCGATACTTTTTTTCCCCAGGCGAAAACATACATCATGATTGCCCTGGAGCCGGTAGGAGAGATTCCGGATTTTGCCTCGCTGGAAGAAAATACTTTTTTTACCTGCCTGCAACGTTCCATTTATGAACTGCTGCATTTAGACTTTTTTATCACCGAAAATATGAAAGGCATTCTGAAAACCAAAGAGTTAAAAGGTGTCCTGCCGGTCATCATGTTCTTCATGGCCAGAGAAAAGGCCCGTATCTTAGACATCAATTATTGGGTCATGAAGCCGGATGGAGCCATTGAGGAAGCGCCGGCCATAAAGCGAGAAAGGATTAAAAGCGAAGGGATTGCCGGGGTGCGGATCGTCTTTGAGAAGGCTGGTTCGCAAGAAAAGCAAACCCTCTACTATATTAGTTACAACCTCCGCAATGATTGCTTCGGGAAAAATGAGCATTTCGTTGCTTTCTTGAAAAGCTTTGGTCCTATGACCACCTTTGAAAAGGCTGCTTCTTACCTGATGCACAAGCCGGGATTTTCCGGGATAAAACAGTTCATCCTGGACCAAAGCCATTCGGTGCTGCAGACGGATTCGGGCATACCGGTGCAATACTTCGACCCTTCGTCCTGGAATCTTAGATTCTACGGTAAATATACCCGTCCCATTCAGCTCTTTGATTCTCGCTTCCAGAGCGAACTCGCCAGAATCTACAGGGAGGTCGGAGCTGTTCAGCCGCTTCCCTTCGGGATCGGCTATCGCCATCGCCTGAACACCTCCAACCTGATGCTGGCCTTAAAGAAGGAAAAAGTTCTTTCCACCGATGTGAAGTGACGTTGAGAAGCATGAAAATATTTACTACCATACTTTGGGTGGGTCTTCTCCTGCTCCCCTGGAGCGCCAACCGGGTCGCCGCTGATTCCTTATCTTTACCCTTGAGTCTAACCAATGCCCAATGGCGTCCCCTAGAGCAAAGGACGGATAGAGGGCTGCAGACAAAATTAGAACGGACGCTGGCGCAAAACCAGTTGTGGAAATCCCTCATCGTCGAGAAGAAAATGACGGTGGGCGTGGTCGATCTTGCCAGCCCCAAAATGCCGCGCTTTGCGCAGGTGAACGGCGACACCATGCTGTATGCCGCCAGTATCCCTAAGCTCCTTATCCTGTTGGCGGCCTGCCAGGGCTTTGAGAACGGCACTTTGAAAGAGACGCCGCAGATTCACGAAGATTTGACGGAGATGATCCGCCTGTCCAGCAACCCGGCCGCCAACCGCATGATCGACCTTATCGGCCTGCCTAAAATAGAATCGCTGGTCTTCCTGCCGCGCTACCGGTTTTACGATTTAAAGCAGGGGGGCGGGCTTTGGTTGGGAGGCAGATACGCTTCCTATGGCGACCGGAATACCGAACCCCTCAAAGATATCATTCATGCGGCCACGGCCAACCAGGTCTGCCGTTTCTATTATTTGCTGGCTTACGGCAAGCTGATTAATCCGAAACGCTCTCGCCAAATGCTGACAATTCTTTCTCAACCGAAACTGCATGACAAGTTCGCCAGCGTCCTGGAAAAAACGGTTCCTCCCGACCGCCTCTACCGCAAATCCGGAACCTACAATATCTGGCACTCCGATTCCGTTCTGGTTTGGGGGGGGGCCGGGCGTAGGTATATTCTGGTATCTTTGGTGGAAAGCGACCAGGGGGAACAGATTCTGAGAGATTTGGTGCCGGGGGTGGAGCAGATGCTCCGGCCGACCAGGAGGTAGGTTATGTATGCTGCCATCTTCAAATCAATAGTCCCGATAGGCACGGCTGCGGGGTTGAATCTCAGCAATGTCCACAATAAGTTTGTTCTGATCGACGGAATAAATAATCCGCCAATCTCCTACTCGTGAATACCTTTTCGTAGGATCCATCGTCAGGTGCTTCGATATCCTGCAGTCAAACGGATTGCCGGCCAGTTCTTCAAATCGGTCTAATATCCGTTTCACAGTGATTTTGTCAAGCTTATCTAAGATATTATCCGCCTTACGGCCTGCCTTCACTTGATAGATCATAATCCATGTTTTCTTTTGAGTTCTTCCAGGGTGATATACTCCCCCCGCCTAATCTGCTCAAATCCTGCCTCGATTGCTGCCAAGTCCTCCGGGCTGAAGTATTCTTCCTCCTGGTCATAGAGATAATCCACAAATTGTTTGAGGGCGTTACTGTTGGGGCCTTGCACGATGACCGCGATTTTTTCCAGTAGATCGTTATCGATTACTGTATCCATAGATTTCCTCCTATTTGAGGCCTGGTTCAGTCTTGACTTGATCCCAAGGAATTGATTCTCCAGGTTCCATGAGGGCGGCATCAGCAGCTTCATTATCCAGTTTGTCCTCCATAGCCTGCAGAAGTTGTAAGTCTTCCATAGACACAATAGCGGCAACATTTTTCCCTCTCCGGTGGAGGATAACCCGTTCGCCGGCATAAGCTACCTGATTTAAGATATCTGCCAGTCCATCCCGGGCTGCACTGGTATTCAGACGTTTCATGGTGGGAGTCCTCAAATTGTTTTGTACTTTTTGTACAAGATAATTAATTTACGTTTTTTAGTCAAGGAAATGGTCAGGGAAGATATGCTCATGGATTATAGTTTAATAAAAATAGCTGGTTATATGTTAGTGATTGTTTTGCTGAGAATGACAATTAGTTTCAGGTATGGTCAAAGTTATTTGACAGCTTGTTTAGCGATCCAGCGCAAAATATGTTCACTCAATACCTGTTCCTGGCCGGTAAAACAATGATCCGCCCCGGGAATCTGGATAAGTTCAACCTGTTCCGGATGGGGGGCGGATTGGCGGAGCAGCTCCGGCACCTGGGGGTCGATGAGATTATCGGCCAGACCCCGGATAATGACCAGAGGTTGGGTTACCTTGGTTATGTTCTGGAGGGGATTGGATAATCTATCAGGACCTCTGAGGCTGAGCAGATAGTTGGGAGTGTACAGGGCCTTGCCTAAAGGACCTAAGTTAATAACCATCAAATCATCGGCCTTTCCCTGATTAGCCAGTTCCATAGCTTTGTCCAGGGTGCCGGTTGCCGCCTCTTTTCCCATCACTCTGACATTCCATTGATAAGGATCACCGGGAGGGCCGGTGAGTATTGCTCCCTTGACCTGAGGGCGAGGGGCCGCGGCCAGGAAATAGAGAACAGCATTGGTTCCCATGCTATGGCCATGGAGAAAAATCGGATTATAACCCAGGCGGGAGGCCTCCGCCACGGCGGCGCTGAGATCTTCCCGGACTTGCTCAAAAAGGCTTTTTTGGGGATTTAAATCATGGGTGCGCAGATTAAAAGGCAGGGTGGCCAGGCCCTGCTCGGTTAACTTGCCGGGAAGATTCTCCATAATGCCGGAATAAAAATTGCCGCCATAGCCATGCACCATGATCAGACAGGCTTTACTAGAGGCTGGTTCGGCCTGACGCAGGACCCCGGTCAGGGTCAAGCCATCGGCAGTCCGGAGTTGGAGCAATTCGGTATGTATCCGGGCGGCCGACCAGGCCGGGACGGCCACATATAGACCTACTGCCAGGGAGATCCAGAGCAGAGCGGAAAACTTGGATAAGCGCATTATGCCTCCTAAATCAGTTGCCAGTGATCAGTTGTCAGTAAAAGGACTGACCACTGAAGCGCGGTTACTTTCTAAGGGCAGAAGGCGGGAGGCGCGGCGCTTTCCCGCCCTATGGCCGTGCCTACTGCCTGCTTTATCTCTGGCCTCCATCAACGGTTCCCCCCTTATTTCTTAAGTGATGACAATTATAACCCTAAACTACAGCATTCCGCTCATCTCTGATGATGGTTTGGAGGGTGGCGGCCTGGGCTTCGATGCTTTCGGTCAGCCGGAATTGGACCAGGGCCCGGAGCAGATTTTGTTCCGGATATCTGGTTTTGAAGTAGACGTTACCTGCCAAATAGTCAGTAAAAAATCTCAGTCCCAGCTCGAAGGCGATGAGGCGGATGGCAGCAAAGAGGTAGGTATAGTCGCTCTCGGTGAGGAAGTCCCCGGCCATGAAGAAATAACCTTGCAGGATGGCCCGGCCAATATCCGGTTCGAAACGGACTGCTTCCCAGTTTTCCGGCGCTTCTCCCAGGGGATTGCAGCCGGAGCGCAGGCAGTCGCCGATATCATAATGTACCAGACCGGGCTTGACGGTATCCATATCTATCATGGACACCGCCTGGCCGGTGGTTTGATCCATCATGACATTATTGACCTTGGGATCGCCGTGGATGGGGCGAAGATCTAGTATACCTTGGGCTTTAGCATTTTCCAGGACGTGTCCCCAGGCCCGCCGCGCCTCCACAAAATGTAAGCCATAATTCACTTCAGGGGAGGAGGGCGCACCTTGATGGGCCAGAGTCACATCATAGTGCTGCAAGTAACCAGGGGTAATATGAAATCCCGGTAGGGTGTCCGCCAGTTGCTCCGCCGGCAGATCATTTAAGAGGTGGTGAAACATGCCCAGCCCGTAGCCTACTTCTCGGGCGTGCGGCACATCCTGGATAACATCAAATGACTGGGCCGCGTCAATAAAGCTGAGGGCGCGCCAAAACGACCCGTCCGGATCAAGCCAATGATCCCGGCGGTTTTGAGTCAGCAGCACCCGGGGCACCTCCCAGCGGCGGCCAGGGCGGAGGGGAGTGCTAGCTAGATGCCGGCGCAGATGGGCGGTGACGAGGCTCAAGTTGGCCATGACCAGTTCCGGCCGGTGAAAGACCGCGGTGTTAAGGCGCTGCAGGATAAAGTGCGCTTCGCCTGGGGCCTCCAGAGTTACCAGGAAGGTATCATTAACATTGCCTTGCCCATATTCCCGGAGGTCCAAGACTCGACCCGAAAGGGCGAATTGCTCAGCCGCAGTAACAAGATGGTCCAAAGTTCAACCTTGGGTATTTTCTCGCGTTAGAGTTAACATTTTGCCTAAATTGGATACTGCTCTCCAGTTTCACCCGATTAGTTGATCAAATTATAGGACAATGTTGAATTTAAATCAAAAAAGAAATTTTTGCTGTGGTCATACATTTGATGACCTCGTAAAAAGTCAATTGCACCCCCTCTCCCTAATCCTCTCCCCTAAAAGAGCGAGGGGATATTGTCGTATTCTTAACCTGTTACATTTCACGTGAGACTTGGGAGTAATCCTTATAAAGAGGATATTGGGCTTTTTAGGAGATCATTATTTTTAATTTAATTAAATTATATAATGTTTAATTTTAATCATAATATGTTTAAATTAATTACATATTATATAGGCAAAATATTGTTCAGATGAAGAAACATTGTTAACTTTTTCTCAAAATATTATAGATAGTTAGTTGCTCAACGTATGTTCAAATATTTAAACAAAATCATTTCCTTCAGCTCTGGATATGCAGGTATAATATTTGCAGACTGCGATGGAGAATACAATAAATGAGATATTTAAAAAAGCGATGCAAGGTAGATTACTTTAAGAAACTTCAGCAAAAGGAGGAAAAATGAGTAAAAAAAATTGTAGAAGCATCATCCTGTTCTTGGTCTTTCTATCTATTTATGTCGCAGACTTCTCCCATGCCGCTGACTATGCGCTTTCAGCAGACGGGGCCGCTGTCGTCCGTTTGGTGCCGCAAGGGTCCATCGCCGCCAGTTCTTTAAATACCGGCCTGTTAAATAGCGGGTGGACCTCTACCACTGGCACGGGCGGCTCAATGTCGACAACCAGTTACAAGGCTGCTTTCAGTGGCGGAATTGGTGGCGCCGAAATCAAAGCCTTGTACGATAATGTCTCTGCACTGCCAACAGGCCGGAGCCTCGAATGGGTGCAAGTTATTACAACCAACGTCCCCCTTGGTGGTGCAACATCCCCTTATCTCGATAACGCAGGTAAGCCCACCAAGCCCTTCTACACCTACACGGCAGAAAACCGTAACCCCGCCTTGCCTGCGAATCAGCTTAACTTCTATGATTTTTCAAAGCGCGACCCAGCGACCTTATCTACGACTAATCCAATTACTTGGAATGCAAACTTGTATCCGGTGGTTTGGGATGGTAGTACAGGGATTACGGTGCATGACGGCATAAGTTGGGGATGGACGATGAAGAAGGCAACCGTTGGCAACACCTCGGGCGTTTTCGTAAATCCATCGCCTGCTAGTGCAGTAGTGAGCGGTGTGGGTACTAACAATTTTAGTTGGGGAACTGCATTTCCTGATCAAAGCTGGTTGAGCTTTACAGGTGGAAACTTCGATACTACCCCGAATACCCCCTTTAAATTAGGGAGTTTGACCTTCCATAACGGCACCATCGTAGGTGGCACTGGTGCAGATAGTGTTTCCTTTGACGTAGCATTGAATTTCGATAATATTTCGGAGAAGAACTTTGTTCTCCATACGATTTTTAATATTACTAAGGGATATAGAAATTACAAAATTACCGTTTTAGGATGAATTATTATATCCCACCAGTGTAAAACGGGGGACCGCTGCAATCGTTGTTCAAGTTCTGATTTTTCGTTGCCACAAACCTTAACACCTTTCTCATATGCTGCATCCAACAGTCGCGTCATAGTGCGTAGACCCTTCCAGAAAAAATTGCTCGCTCTCCTAATCACAGTATCCACTGTATCCAACAAATATCCGTTCCATGACTTCTCAAGCCCAGCCCAATAGCGCTCAATACTGTTGTATTTACTGTGATATGGGGGGTAGTAAATGATTCGGACACAAAGTCCGGTCATGTCGGCGAATTCTGTCAAGCGGAGCAAAAATTGAGTTCGGCGTCCGCTGCATTCTGGTCCGTTATCCATATTGATGACCAGTTGTTTCATACCTCTGAGCTCCTGCCTTCTTTCCTCCCACCAGAGATGAAGACCGTCAACAATGAAGTCGCTGGTTTTGTAGCTGGTGCCAAAAAACAAAAACGACCTACCAGTAACCGGTTCCAGGATGCCGCCAGGAACCAATTTCACCTTGAGGCACATATCATGATCCAGTGCTTTGACAGCTTCTACGCCGCGCGAACGACCGCCCCTGGAATATTCACCAACATTGACAGTTGCCTTTGTGTCTATGCTGATTCTAATGGTTTCTGGATCAGCATCCGCCAGAGCATTCATCTGCCAGACGTTTTCAAAGATGGCATCGGTTTCTGCCGTTTTTTTTGGACCTTGGTCTTCGCCACGGTGCGTAATTTGTAGTTATGACGGAGCAGGATGTTGGAAATAGTGCGCAAGGTCGGCAATGATTCTGCTGACCATCCCTTCTCCACCAGAGCATCGTATACTGTTTTAGCTGTTATATTCGTGTACAGCAAGGTTGTACGCAGATGTGAATCCACTTCACTATGTGGTTCCATAATGTTGTGTATTTCGACAAGCAGTTCTGGATTTTTCTCTTCTGTTTTCGGTTTGACCCGCATGGATAGGTCGTTCACGCATGCAATGCCTGTTTTGAATTCATTGATTCCAACTTGCACAACGGACCGACCCCAGCCAAATACATCCTCTGCTACACGATACTTGCCGTCCAGTAACACCAGTGTCGCATCTCCCATCCCACGCCGCCGCTCAGGCCAGGGAATCAAATCAACCAAACGCGAAATCAAGCCCACCATATCTGTTGATATCCCATTCCGATCCAAAGTCGATGTTTTCATACGCAGTTCCTCCTCCTTTGCAATATGAAAACATTATAAACGGTAATTCAGTATTTTCCAAGTCTCTAACACCCCGAATACCTCTGATCCCATCGCCAGTGCCGACCAGGTTTCCATCGGAGGCTACGGCTTCACCTTCAACGTTTTAGAAGGAGCGACTGCATCGGTGGACATCTTTGGAAAGTTGTCGACCAATCTCACCGCCTCAGCCTCGGGGGCCACGCCATCGGGTGCAGCGGAGTTGTTTTTAGGACCTTTTGACCAGGATCCGAGTTACATTTTGACATTGGTCTCTTTTGAGAACCCTTCGTCCGGTGGTTTCGTTGTCCCCATACCCTCTACCCTGCCAATGATGGCGCTACCCCTAGGCTTTCTGGTATTCTATCGGTATAGGAGACTGCGTTCTGAAGATTGATATGAAGTGTTGCCTAAAAATCGCTCTGTTTCTTCTCTGTGGTTGCTTTTGGGCAGTCGGGTTTTCTACAGCAACGGAGAGAATGCCAATGGAGAAGCTATTATTTGAACATATCGGGCCAGAAGACGCTTCGATCCCGCCCTTTTCTATTGCAGTCGGTCCGATAGTCGAGTCGACGCATGTCCTTATTTTTGTAACACCTGAAACATACAGCGACATATACGCACTGGTAAAGCACACCGATAACTCTTCGCCGCAAAGCCCCCGTCCGATGGGCACATTTCGTGTAACTTCTTTCAGTGATGGGAAGCCCGACAAGGTTTTCACGCTTTATCCTGAGGCCATGCTTTCCGTAATTAGCCAACTTCGCCAAATGTTCAAAATTAGACACGGAGAGATGCCAGAAGTAATGGTGAAGCTGGAAACCCTTTTGAAGCCACCGAAATTGGGGCCTCCTCAAAAGGATCATTAGTATTTCTCGATGGATAAAATACTTGGTAAAAAAGGCAGGGTCATCGATGGCTCTGCCTTTTTCTTTGGTGCGCCCGGCAGGGCGCATTCACTACCCGGGGCGCCTCCCAGCGGCGGCCAGGGCGGAGGAGGCAACCGGTCCTCTTTTCCGCCTTGCCCTCTCTCTATTTAGTGATGGTCCCGCAAGCGAGGCGGGCTCCGGCGTTGCCGGCGGGATCGGTGATGTTGTCATCCGGGTTGGCATGGATCACCAGAGAAGTCCCCTCGGGCTGAAACAGGGAATTCTTGGGGCCTTCCTTCAAGGTGACCAGGGTGGCCACCACCTCGAGGCTGCCCTTGCCATCCTGACCCACCTTGACATCCGGCAAGTCTCCGGCGTGAGGTCCCTCAGAGTTCTTCAAACCATGCTTTTTGCCGAACGGATTGAAATGGCCTCCGGCAGTCATGAAATCCGGGCTGTTGCAGGCCCCTTTGCCATGGATGTGGCAGGCATGGTCTCCGGGGGGCAGGTTCTCCACTTTGAGAACGATCTTAACCCCCTGGGGGGTCTCGGTTAAGGCGGCTTCACCCACCTTTTGCCCCTGGGGGTTAATCAAGGTGGCCTTAGCCGCGGGGGGGGGCGCTGTCGCCGCACCCCAGGGTCAAGAGCAGAACCAGGCTGCCTAAACCAGCAAACAAGCTTTTGCCTATCATAGTCTCGCCTCCATCGACAGAAATTTTATTATCCCTCCAAAGTAAAGACGTGAGGGAAGAATTCATTTAATAATAAGACATCCAGGGGGAGGAATCCACGGTTAGGGCAAGTTTTTCCACCCGCCGCAAATTTCTTGACCTCCCGGGGGGCGATCCTTTACCCTTCAATCTGCAAGTTCATCAATACCTGGTCCCGGCGGCAAGAGTGGAGGGGGTGAGGATCATCATGACTAGAATTTTTCAGCCTTGCAGTTTTTTGGTCACTGCGGCGACCCGGCGGCCCAAGGCCTGGGCAATGGCTAAATCTTCGGGGGCCGGCTGCAGGTCGTTGCGCGGTCCTGCCAGGGTGGTGGCGCCGTAGGGGGTGCCGCCTCTGCCCTCGGTATGTAGCATCCCCGGGGTGGAATACGGCACTCCGACGATAATAAAGCCCAGATGCAGCAAAGGCGGCATCATGGTCAGGCAGGTGGATTCCTGTCCCCCGTGGGTAGTGGCCGTGGAGACAAATACTCCGGCGGGCTTGCCTTCCATGGCCCCGGCCAGCCATAATCCGGCCATGGAGTCAAAGAGCCGTTTCATCTGGGCGGTCATGTTGCCGA
>Ga0351892_10281_pt1 | contig 14990 bp, 16 predicted proteins | sample TotcelFGM3001K14_FD_206763 | JGI IMG/M metagenome (GOLD analysis project Ga0351892, IMG submission 206763) | Enriched cells from coal bed in the Powder River Basin, Montana, United States - Total cells FGM rep3 HSBNCT.FGM.300.1.K14 ... | reverse complement strand
GCGATGGGTCTTTGACTTACGCTCCTGAGCCACCGGGATCACTGGAGAAGCCTGGACCAGCCGTTTCATTTTCACGGCGACCGGCCGCCCCAGCATACCCAGGAAAGACGTATTCCGGGCGATCTCCCGCAAGAGGGTGACGATTTCCGTCCCTACGTCCTCTAGGGGGGAAGAAGGATCGGCCTTGGCAACAGCAGCTTCTTCCCTCTTCTTATCGATGATGTCGGCCCACTGGACTATGTCGCTCATGACCTTTTCGTCTTAGACAGCTTCTCTACCTCTTTATGGAGTGCCAGAACATGAGACTTGCTTGTCCGCAATATCCCGTCAAGGTTTTGGCCAAACAAGCAAAGGTTGTTGACGATGGTCTGCCACCCCGTTTCACTATATTCCTGGAATGTAGTCGATCCCCCGAAAGGGGATCCGCAGCCGCGTCGTCACCTCCCGCTCTTTCGTGTTAGGGCAGACATGGGGAGGGGTAAGAAGGTATAGGCGCCCCTCGGCGTAAACCGATTCGAGCCCGTGCTCCATTTCCGTCAGCTTCGCCTCCACCTGTTCCACCAGACCGGCAAACTGCGATGAGGTTAGAGCCAGAACCTTTTTCTCTTTGGCCTGGCGACGCTCGGTTTCATCCGTCACCACGTCCAGGGGAAAATTCAAAACCAGCAGCTCTTCCTGCAGCTTTATTCGGGCGAGTTCCTTCTTATAGGCCCCGGAGGTCTTACCCTGCTTCCGGCCAACCTCATCCACGGCCAGATAGAGCATCTCCAACTCTTCCAGGTCGGCCCCGGTTAGCGGCCGCACAATGATCTTCTCCCCCTCAAAGTCGAATTCTCTTTCCGCTTTCCCCTGAATCGACTTATAGTTCTCGCCCAGGGCTTTGAGGTCTAAAAGCCAGTCGTGTCTTTGGCCGCAATGGCGGCAATCATAAGGCAAGGGCGCCACCGTATCTCTGGCGGTATGGAGGAAATACCAAAAAAGCGCCAGCCGCCGGTCGTCGGCCGTCCATTTTCCGGCGTCCAGATAATGCTCCGGGAGCTGGAGCCGGTTAAGGAACAGGGTGGTCACTTCCTCTTCGTGGCCTTCATCCACGCCGGCAAAGTCAATGGCATCTGATACCGTGGCCTCCCGGAGATAGATTTTTTGGTCCGGATTGCTGGGTAACGAAAAAGGTGGGATCATAATCTTCCTTTCTATGAGGCTCTAAACTGCATGAAGGTGATGGGGAATTCTTTAAACCCGTCATCATCCCGTGATTCAGTGATATCCCCCAATTTGGTGGGGTAGACCTGCCAGGCCATATTCGAGGGAAGTTCGCTTCCATCCTCCAGGACAATGAACCGTTTCCAATTGATACAGTAGTCTTTGGGCAAGTTGACCGTGCCGTCCTCATTGAGGACCTTCTTGGATAATCCCTCAAACCACTTGTAAACCCTTTCATCAATGTGATCCCGCATGGTCATGGAGATGCTGACCGGCGCTGCCGATACCGGGAAAGTCAGGGTATGCGATCCAGCCTTAATCGGCTCCGTCTCGATTTCGATCGGCCCAAAGGTCACATCTTTGACAAACAGATCGAACTCAGCCGGTTGATTGGAAAGTTCAATGCGAAACTGCCAGCCCCGCTGAAACGGCGTTTTCACCAAGGTCTTGGCAATTAATCGCTGTTTGTTAAGGTCAGCCATTAAAAGCACACCGAGACGATGGGAATAATAGCCTGGGCCTCTTCCATTGCTTCTTCAAGAGCCTGCTTCCGGGCAACCAACACATCCTCTGAGGTGAAGTCCGCCTGTTGACCCGTGGCCAGGGCTATTTTCTTCCCCCTGGCCGTGTTCGGGATGTCAATCAAGGCAATCAAATACTCGAGTAAGGTCCCGATGATTTCGGGAGGCAAATCGTTTTCCAGGTCATATTCCCGCAGGTTGACAAAATAGAAGGTCGTATAAGGTTTGACACTGATCGACGTTTCCACGATCCTCAGAGAACCATCAACCCTCCGGACCTCGTGGTAATTGCCCACCGCATCCTTGGAGGTAGCTAAGGTTAGAAAATCATTGGGAACGGCAACCTCATTACCGGTCCCATAAGAGATTTCCCGAATCACCCCGGCCTTATCCTGATAGGTCCCCAGGGCTTGGCGGAGAAGCAGGGTCAACTTGTCCGGATCGTCGTGATAGAGGACGATGAAACTATTTTTGGCTTGTTCCAGAAGCTCGGCGGGAGTCATTTATCTCTCCCGAATTAAGAAGAAGAGATCGCAGCCGGGTCGAACCAGTTGGCATGCAGGGTTCCGGACGCCTTCAACACGGTATTGTCCTCAGTCGATAGATCTACCCCGTCCAGTTCGATCCAGGTATCCTCCAAGGTAAAAGCGGTGCCGGCTACGGCCTCACCCCCTTCACTTGCAAGGGAGAGATTCACTGTCAGATATTTTTTATTGGCGACCCAATCCCGAATGGCCTTATAGGCATGGCCTTGGAGGGTCTCTAAAAAGGTTATGGTCACATCGACGGCATTTTTGAACCGGCCCTGTTGCACGAACTTCACCCCCCCAGGGCCGTAAGACTCTACCTGTTCACGGGCCAGCGGGGGCAATTGGGTTGCCGATACCAGAAATTCCAAATCAGGATAACCCTCCACAACCATCTTGAAGGCATCGCCGGTCGCCTTTTCACCCAGGGAAACAAATTTTTTATATGACGTTTTCGAAAAGGGGATATTGGCTTTGACATTCGATATATTGCTGGCCATTTCATGACCTCCCGGAATCAACCGTAGATTGATTCAATTTTTGACTTATTGATGATTTCCACCGGCTTTAACTGGATGTTCACGTCCGCCCGGATTAGATAACCATCCTTGTTTTTCTCTTTATCCAGCGGCATGGTAATCCCGGCGATCACGCAATCGGTATAGATAGCCAGGCGGCCGATGTTGACGGTTACCGCGCCGGGGGTGCGGCCCTGCAATGCGGTCGCGGTGGCTTGATTCGCCGACAGTTCCGGGGACGCCATTTTTTCCAAGGTTTTGAGAGCCTCCATAACCTCTTTTTTGGGATCATTTAAGGCATAGAGCCTGAGCACCAAAGCGAGGGCAGTCTCGCTCCCCTCCCACGTCAAGCGGCTGTTTAAGGTGGATACGGTTGTCGCCGCGCCGGCACCGGCCTCAGACAGCATCCCACTGAATACCTGGAGCAGTCCTTCAAATTTGCTGTATCTGGCTGCCAACCCACTATCGGCAAAGGGAGACTTCCATTGCGGAGTAAGTTCTTTAGAGGTCCCTTCGCCAATTACCCCCACCACACAATCCGTGCCCTGCTTAATCCAGGCATGCAGATATGGGCTCAGGTTATTATCCCGGGTGCCCACATAGTTGGAGGGGATAGAGATTGCCATGATTACTTGAGGCCCATCTTCGCCCGGAGTCTCATGGAATGCTTCCGGGCCTTTTTTGCGGCTGAGGTGTTGGCTTTGAGTCGAGCTCCTTTTAAGGCCATCCTTTGTGCCGCATTTAGCTTGCGGCGGCGAACCTTCTTGGTGATAAAGGTGAGCTGACCGCCCCGGATCGCCTTAACGGTCGATTCCAGGATCGGGGTGTCGCCTACGGCATAGTTATTGATCAAATCGCCGTCATTAACGTTGTTGCCGTCAATTTTTTCAGACAGGAAACTGCCCAACTTGGCACCGGCTTCGGAGTCTTCCGAATCGATGAAGGTCTGGACGTTATCCTGATCTCCCCCCAAGGCGATTAAGGCCTCACCAACGAAAGAGAACAGAGTATTGTAGTATTCCTCTTCGTCAGCTCCGATCTCCATATCGCCATCCAAATCAGCCGCGTCCTGAACCAGGAAATCCAGGTCTTCAAAGGAATATCCCTTGCCGGCGACCCAGGCCAGGGCTACAGCCATGGCCGCGGCTCGAAGTTGCTGTAGACCGAAGTCAGCCACAGATTGGGGTGACGCTTCCTCAAATATGGCGGCGCCCGGATCGTTCTCGGAGAGATCGGCAGTGAAACCGCCTTCAAATATCTGTTCGCCACCAATTTCAAGGTGATAGTTGAATTCCATCGTAGACCTCCGTTATCTGATCAACCGAGGTTGACCGGCAATGCGGCGGGCGGCCCCGGCAGGACAGAAATCCCAGGTGACCAGCCACAGATCAATTTCTTTTTGGGTGATCGTATAGCTATAGGGTAGATCATCAGCCCTGTCGGCATCGCGGGGTTTGGCCAAGGCTTCCGAAACCACCAGGGGTGAAAGAATGTTTTCCATTCCCTGGGTTAATCCGGCATTGGTCAATCCTTCCGGCTCGAACTTCAAGGCCGAGGCCATTTCCACGAATTTCCCTTCGATATAATTGGCTATCCTGTTGACCCAGATAAACCGGGTATAGTTTTCCTTATCTAAAAGCGCCAGGGCATCTCCAATGACCAGGCTACCACTGTCAGGATCGACATTGATGGGATTAAGCCGGGCTTCATAGAATGCGTTGGTATTGATGACATCCGCGGGATATAAGGGGACAACACCGGTGCGCGGCAGGGTCCCTCGTTTGGCCCCGGCCGGAGGATAATGCACCCCCGGAGTAGATCCGGAGATGTTCTGATCACCCTTGGCGCAAGCCGCCACCGCGGCCCCGGATGCCCCCCAGGTGGTCTTGCCGCCGTAATAAGGATCAGTGGCGGAATAGGGGCAGTAATAGACGGCCGCTTGCCGGGATGACAGGATCGGTTCGGCGCCGGCCAGCCATGCTAACGCGGCAGTCGAGGCTAGGCCGGGCGGGACGTCGAAGAAGAAAGAACAATGCCGCAAGTCCGCAATGGCAATACAATTGGCAAGGACATCGATGTCGTAGCAACCCGCGGCAAACAGCAACCCCGGCTTAACCGAGTCGGACCGGAAAATATCCCAGGCATCGAGATAATCTTGAGTCGTAGGAGTGCCGCCATTGGTTCCCCCGGTGAAGGCGGTCTTGCTGAGCAGTTGGATCCCCTCAAAGCCGAACTCACCATTAAACTGACACCGGAACCGGCTACTCTGCTCTTCCAGGACAGTGGCGATATAAGCCGACCGGCCTAAATCGTCCTTATCGTTGATGTCGGCGCCGACGATGAATGATTCCAACAGGTATTCCGCCCCGGTGTCGTCTTTGTCATAGAAAGTTATTCGGAAACGACTTTTGGCGGTACTGATGTCGGAGATCTGGAAGGAACGGTTAGGGCTGGGGTCACCGTCTATGGGGTAGATTTGAAGCAGGAACCCGGAACCCAAGGTCAGGTTAGTGCCATAGGCATGAGCCGCGGCCACCACCGGCAGGGATTCGTAATAAACCGCCCAATTGCTGCCATGGTTGGAAACAATCGGGGCAGTAGATCCAGAGGTGTGCCCCACAATACAGATCAACGTGCCGCCAATGACAGTAACCACATCATTGACCGCATAAGTGGTGCTTGCTGCCCAATCTCCCTTAGCTACTGTAGCAAGCGGAGCAGTGTAAGCCTTCCAGTTATTGCCGGGGCTGCCATATTCCGGCTCAGTCTCCCCGGAAGAGGTGTGGGCGACCAGACAGATCAGGGTTCCCCCTGAAACCGTAACGGTATCATTGACGGCATAATCAGTGGCAGTCTCCCAGGCTCCTTGGTTTACGGCCAGAGGGGTAGTATAGACCGCCCAATTAGCGCCGGGAGTGGCAAAGGTGGGAGCCGTGGAACCGGAGGTATGAGCCGCGAGACAGATCAATTTCCCGCCGGTCACTGACACTACGTCATTAACGAGATAAGGGGTATCTTCCGCCCAGGCGCCTCGATCATGGGCGAACTTAACCGCCAGGCTCGGGAAGCGGGCGTCTGCGGCCACCACCCGGACCGTGTTGGCGTAATCGCATTCCCGCAAAGCCTCGGCCAGATGCCGCAGGCCCTCCATATGAGTGCCGATGTTCTTAGGGAAAGGCTTGCCGAAGATCTCCGGATAGTTCTGGTAGGTTGTCCGGTTCACCACCCCTACCGGACCCTTCACGGCCCGGATCACCGTCCCCCCGACCGAAGGGGGGACACCGCCGGACCGATTAGTGGTGCTATCCGATAGATTCAGGACGGTAATGCCCGCCGCATTGGTTATGGTATTCGTGCTCATGGTTTACCCCGTTTGCTTGGGTTTTCCTTTTGAAGAGGGCTTTTTTTCCCCTGCACCTTTTGTTTGGTACCCGGAGTTTCAGGAGGAAGGCCGGTCAATGGAGATTCTGCGGTTAGGGCTGGTTCATTTTCCTCCGGCATAATCTCGACTACCACATGCGAGGGCACCTGCTTTTTTAGCTTGGCGAGGATATCCATAACTCGCGCCGCCGGCAGTTCCACGATTCTTGCCTTTTCGCCGGTAGAATAAGGCGGTAGGTAGCCTACCTCCCTGATACCTGCCACTCCGGAGCAGCTATGATTTTGCAGTCTGACCTTGACCGTGCTCATGATTATTGTTGTGCCGGTACCATTTTCAGCTTAATGAAGTATTCCCGGCCGTTGAAGGGATTCAAATCCCGATATCCCAGTTCCCACAAGGTGTCTTTGTATTGCAGGTCCCTCATCATGGCGTGCTTGAAGGAGAGGGCCGGGATCGCGTCGCCGGTGACATATCCGGATTCACCCGGGTTGCGGCCGCGGGCGTAACACAGCGATTCGTAGGGGATGCCGTTAGGGTCCTCATAAAGGTCCCAGACGCCAAATAATTTGCCGACATAGTGCGGCTGCGGAATGCGCCGATAGCCGGGAGCAGGAGAAAAGAACGGTTCTTTTAAGGACCGGAAAACGATGCTGGAGGCGGCGTCAGCCACGATACCCACCAGGCCGGAGACCTCGGTCCGGTCCATAAGGACCTGGTCGATTCCCAGGAGGTCTATTCTTAACGTTTCGTAGTGCTCCTGGAAATACAGGGTGTCAGGGACGGTCATAACCCAGGACCGCTCATCTTTGCTGTAGAAGTACAAATCCCGGAGAACTTTCCGGTCCTTGTCCGCGGCCAGGATATTGCGCATGGCCAACATCTTCATGTTGTCGGCATTGAGGTTGAACTCCCGCCGCAGGCCCCATAAGGCCTGGAGGGTAACGTTGCCGGCAATGGCCGCTTCGTGGGGATAGAGGACCCGGGAGTCCATTTCGTGATCGACCAGGGGGATCAAGGTCGGGTCTTTTTCGATGTTGATGTCTACCCCGATATGGACTTCGATGCCGGTGGCCGGAGCCGTGGAGAATACCGGATCCACGATGCCGGAATCGTAATTGACGGTACCGGTGACGGTTACAGTGCTTCCCCCGATGGTAAAGGAGCCGAACAGCGTCCCGTCGCCATTGTCCTGGCCCACGATGTTCCGGTCATGCAGAATCTTGATGCTCTTCTTTTTGAAAGGCATGACCTTGCTGAACTTGGTTGCGCTGTCCAGCTTGAACTCATGGCTGGAGCCGGTCTTGGTACCGTTCCCGGTCCCTACCAAATGCCGTTGATCCATGGAGGGGTATTGGCCGTTGAAGTTCTGGCCGATAACCTGCCCTTTGGTCAAATCGCCAAAGGTGCTACCGGCAATCCGACGGATGCGAAAGATTTCGGACTGGTTGAAGTCGCCCGGGATGGCCGTGGTCATATTGGCGGTCACGGTTACCAGCAAGACCGGCAAGATCAAGGCAATCATCCGGTCCCGCATGATGATGCCTTCGGTGGTGGACATCTCGGCGGATTCGAAAATACCGCCGGGCAAGGTTTTTCCCTTAATGGAAAGAGCTAAGACATTCTCCATGGCCTTATGCGCTGCCGCCAACTGATCGTCGGAAGGCATCCGGCCATAGAGGTTGCAGTAGGCCCGCAGCGCTCTGCCATGGCTGGCCTGGATGGTCGCGGCCCCCTTACCGGCCGCCTCGTAAATGCTGTTCCCAGTTACCGCCTCCAGCCGTTCATTTACGGCCCTTTGATCCATAATGAATTTGCCCGTCCCATCGTCAATCATCGGGATCAGCAGGCAATCCTTCATATGTTGGCTTCTCTCGGAAATGTCCGCTTCACGTTTAAAATAGCCGTCTCGTGCGCTCATATTTTCATCTCCTAAACCCCAATGATCCGGGGGAGTTGTTAGTTTACTTTTGGGAGATTATAAGGGCCGAAAAATGGCCGATTTGTAGATGGACGCAGATGGATGAAAATCGATGTTGGATGAACGAAAATAGACGAAAATAGACGAATAAAACTCTTGACAGGTTTTGGGAAGTGTGCTTTAGATTGTTAGTCAGCTTGATTTGAAGAGGGGAAATTCACTATAAACATTCAGGCAAGCACAACATTATGGGAAAGAACCCTGGACAGACTCCATCGGGAGGGCTGGAGTTATGGATATGTCCGCATCCTTGACCTCGAGACCAGGGATCATTTTTGGCAAGTGGATATTTCAAAAGAATCGATTAGATTTATTGGGGTTGGGGAGACTATGGATAAGGCTGTGATGGGGTTGATGAGTCATTTTAATTTACTGACCTGCCTCTATTTCAGCCTACTTATAATTGGTATAATCCATCAATTCAATTTAATAAGACAAAAATGATGCAATGGCGTCTTATACGGACAGGAAACCAAATCTGCGTATCCCATGTTATTCAATTTAATTATTAAGGGAAAGAGAAATGGAAAGCATCATTAGCATTCTCTCGTCATTTGCCCTCCCCTTCATGGCCTCAGCCAAAGACTTGAAGCTATTGCCGGACATGAGCACGGCCAAAGTTGCAACGGCAGAGGCGGCCGTCAAGGCTGTTGTTCAGAAGATCATATCCGATCATGACGGCCTCCCTTCGACCTACGGTCCAAAAACCAAATTGTCATTCATACTTGGTTTCGATGTGCCCGGTTTTGGAAAGCAAGGTGATCGTGTCTGGCAAGTTCACCTCACAGCACTCACTGGTCAAGCGATGCGCATCGCCTGGGTGAACGCTGAGGATACCACCGTAATGTTTCTGATGGAAAAGGAGAAGTCTCCAAACAAAGCCATCGACAGCGACAATAAATAGCCGCGCTTTACGCAGCCATTTCTATCGCGTTATGGTTAGAGTTAGACTCTTCAGGGTTGAATATCATGGCAGATAATTTAAAGTTTTCAAGATATAATCATTTTGTCGAATTTGAAAATAAACTTTTTTTGATTTTCAATGCGCGAACTGCTGCTTTATTAAAAATTAATCAAAAAACCTTCTCGATTTTAGAAAATAATAAAGATGTGGGAATAAATAACATAATAGATCAATTATCTCCTGCTTTACTCAAGCAACTCAGAGAAAATGAGATCATAATTCCAAATGACACAGATGAAATTGGGATGATCAAAACAGATTCTCTGGCAAAAAGATTCTCAAATAATTCCCTTTCTTTGACCATTGCCCCGACTCTTGATTGTAATTTTTCTTGTATATACTGCTACGAAAAGCATAGAGCTATTTATATGGATCAAACTATCCAGAAAAAGCTTTTATCTTTTATCGAATGGAATCTAAGGGATATAAGATATTTAGATATTATTTGGTATGGTGGAGAACCTTTATTATCGAAAGACTTAATATTTGACTTAACTGAAAATATTATTAAATTATCAAAAAAATATAACGTAAATAGTAAGTTTTCAATGATTACAAATGGCTATCTTCTTACTAAAGATGTTGCCAGCCGTATGAATGCTCTTGGAATTGATGGTGTTCAAGTCACCATGGATGGGCCTCCTGATATACATAACACTAGACGTCCTTTATATGATGGCTCAGAGACCTTTAATACGATTATAGAAAATATTAAAGCCTGTAAAGGATTAATTCCTAATATAACAATAAGAGTAAATGTTGACCAAAACAACTTAAATCATTTTCACAGACTGAAGGAAATCTTATATGCCCACGACATACCTAACTTTGCAAGGTTAGCACTTTCTCATGTTGATGCTCTGTCAGAAAATAACAAAACCTATGAGCCATATTGCTTAACAATGCATAAATTTTCCGAGATTAATCTTATCCATCTTATAGATGAGTTTAATTCAGGGAATTATGATATTTCAGAACCTCCCCTAGGTTCTGGCTGCGGAGCTATTGCCTTAAACTCCTGGGTAATAGCCCCCGATGGATATCTGTATAAGTGTTGGTGTGAAATTGGATATGATAAAAAAATAGTCGGACATTTATCTGATATTAAAGATTTAAATAGATATTATTATGAATGGTTATCTTTTGATATATTTAATTTTGCTGATTGTAAGGAATGTGATATTTTGCCATTGTGTATGGGGGCATGCCCCGATAAACTAAATAAACTTGGCCCTGGAAGTTTTTGTACTCGTTGGAAGTTTTATTTAAAAGAAATGCTTATTTTATACTATCTGGCAAAAAGTCAACACAAGAAAGGAGGTGATAAAAGTGGCAGACAAGGAAACTAAAGTAAGAGAAGCCTTAAAAACTCTTTTTGAGTATATCGGGCTCCCAGGAGACGAGGAGATAGAGGATGTTGAAGTAATTACTACTCGCAAAGCTAGTGACACGCTTCATGGGAATAATCCTTGTTCGCACGAAGGACAAGCTGATTGTCGTATGCGTTGTAAACACAATGTTATTAAGCCTGGGCAATTTTATCATTGCCATGTTAATAATTGCGATGGCTCTGGAAAATGCAATACTGTAGTAGACTTAAATTGTTAGATTAACACCAATTTATATCTCGCAGAACTTTATCTTGCAGTATTTTAAAGTTTAACAATTGGGTCAACCTGACCGCAAATAGCAGGGTCGATTTGACAATGCAGTGCTTTGTTATCCACTTTTTTACTGCTGCAAGGCATGTTGCCCCCTATGTTTGCGGCAGGTTACCCATATTATTATCAGAATGCAAGATTACTGCTATTTATCAACCCTTACAAAAATCATCAAACCGGTTTGATATAGATAACATAGCTGTATCTAATGTTCTGGTAACATTTAATTTTTTTGTTCGAACGTAGAATAACAAATTACCGGATAATTTTCCTCCTAACCTTAACCACAGCACTCCCCGCCTTTATCGTCTATACCTCCTGATTCTCAACCTGGTTAGGCTCCCTGACTTTAGGCTTTCCCGGCGTTTCCAGCTCAATCTTGGCATCCTCAAAAATCGAGGTACGCTGGGCGATTAACAACAGGGCCAAGCGCAACCCGGTTACCTGGGGCCCGGAGGCTGCTTCGGCCTCGCCGGCCGCCTGAGCCATTTCCTTGGCCAGTTTCTTGACGATCTTGGGCGAGGTGATTTTGGTCCATAAGGGGAATTGCTCCGGGGCATTAATGTCAAATTCGGGGTGGGTGATTACTCTTATCTTTTTCGCCTTTGCCATTCTCTCGTTTCCTTCGATAGTTATTGGATTATGCGCCCCAGCCTCCCTGCCGGGGCTCTAAGTTGATCTATTCCCTATCCAGAAAATTTAGCTCTATCCAAAGTCATGACCTGGTCTCCCAGGTTTTTAAACCCATCGTAGGTATGTTCCCAGAACATTAAGCAGTAGCGAGCGAATAGCGCCCAGGTTTGTACTTCCGCCCTGGCCTGGTCGATGCCGGGGACGTTTAGGGCTGCCAACAGGTTCCAGGTTTTGGAATTCTCCAATTGCCACTCATAGAAGGGGAGCTTGAAAAGTTTCATTGTTTCATCGTGGCTTGGGGGTTCCTTGCCGTCTAGTAGGGCCCGGACGATCCTGCGGCTAGCTTCCGCGGACAGAGGGTTCTTGCTCAGGCAGCATTGGTGCAGGCGCTTGAGGAGGTTGATGTGGACAGTTCTGGTTTCGCTGCCGGGCTCGGGTGCAGGTGGGGGTAGGAGTTTCTGCTTGCCCTCGGAGATTTGTTTCCTAGCCCGGGAGAGGGATGATTGCAGGTTGGCTTTGTCTTTTTTTAGTTGGGCGATCTTGGATTGGAGGTGGTCAAGTTCGCCCTCCTTTATGGCGCAGCCTTCGTGCCAGTAGTCATGGAGGGCTTGAACGCATTCTTTTTGGTAGGTGATGAGCTTCAGGCGGATCGTCGACCTGACCTTGTTGGGGTTAATCGTAAACAGCCAACCCGATAGCTGGTCAAGGGGCAAACAGAACATCTTGTAAGATTTTCCGTCTTGGGCAGTTGTTGCGATATCGCAATAACTGAATCTGGCATCAGCCTTGATCTTGACAAATTGTTTGGGGAAATCAATTCCCAAGTTTTCGCATAACCGTTTTACCGGAACATAGAAAATCCCATCCTGCTCGACGGTAGCAACGACATCCCCATGAAATTCAACTTCTGTTACTCGTACTTCTTTTTCTTTCATAAATCCTCCTGTGTTTGGGCAGTACAAACAAAAACTCGCTGGAGTGCCTAGGCCACAAGAGAAGCCTCCCCCGGCCTTGCGGTACCGGACGGTTCCAGCGAGATTTATTTGCTTACGTTTAAATAAAAAATGATCCTTGAGCCGGGGATCAGCCGCTCTTGTTTTGCTAGGCACCTCGATTTTCCCAAAGCCGGACAATATTGTCAAGGATTTTTAGGCAAGAAAGAAAACTAATGATTTTTTAGATGTGTTTACTTCGTCTTTTTGTAAACGATTTATCATTAAAAATATAGGGACAATTATATTGACATTTTTATGGTCATAAATTATATTTAATAATAAATTACCTTATAAAAATACCTAATTAATTAATTATAATTGGTGATAATATGAGGACATTCGAAAAGACGCATCCATGGATAACTTTCAATGTCAATTTATCAAAGGCAAGTCATAAACTTTGGATGGCCCTGGGAGAGGCCCAATCTAAATGTGAACATATAGCAGGAGTCCCCCTCCACCCTGAAGTTAATGATCTCCTGCACAGAGTTTATCTTGCAAAAGGAGTTCATGCGACAACGGCCATCGAAGGAAATACTTTATCCGAAGAGCAAGTTCATGAGCGCTTAAAAGGAGAGCTATCCCTGCCTCCATCTCAGGAGTACCTTGGGAAAGAAATTGACAACATCATTAGAGGATGTAACGAAATCGCTAGAGATATTATGAATGGAGGTCCTACTGATATTAATGTAGAGGGGATAAAAAAATTTAATGCCATTGTTCTCGAAGGTTTGAAATTGAATGAAGATGTTATACCTGGACAGATAAGGCAACATTCGGTTGGAGTGGCGGGCTATCGAGGGGCGCCATCAGAGGAATGCGAATATTTATTAGAACGATTATGTGATTGGCTGAATAACGAGGAATTTAAGCAAAAAGATTCCTTAATCGCCTTCGGCATCTTGCGTGCAATTCTTGCCCATATTTATCTAGCCTGGATTCACCCTTTTGGAGACGGAAATGGAAGAACGGCAAGATTAATAGAATTTAAAATACTTCTCGCTCATGGAGTCCCCTCACCCGCAGCTCATTTGCTCAGTAATCATTATAATCAAACAAGGAGCGAATATTATCGACAGTTAGATTATTCCAGTAAAGCTAAGGGCGATGTAATTCCTTTTATAGAATACGCAGTCCAAGGATTTATTGATGGCTTGAAGGAACAACTCAAAGTAGTCCAGGGTCAACAAATGCGTATTATGTGGCGTGACTTTATATATGAAAATTTCCGAAATAAATCAGGTGCTTCATTTGATCGCAAAAGAAAATTAATACTTGATATTGCAGATAATCTTGCAATTATACCATTTAAACAAATTCGACATATTAGCCCCAGGATAGCAGAACTTTATGCAAATAAAACAGATAAGGCTATAAGAAGAGATATCAATGTCTTAATTGAAATGGATCTCTTAAAGAGAGAACCAAAAGGCTATCGCGCAAGATGGGAAAAGTTACGTGCCTTTCTGCCTGAACGTATGGTTGAATAATTATTTGAGGTGATTTTATGTATACAGATCCTCTTCAAGAAAATGCAAAAATTTTGTTGAAATTAATGGTTGAAGCTGATGAGACGGGGGATAAGGAATTTGAAAATAATTGGATAAAAGAGAATAGCGAATTATCGATTCTTCAGATTAATGACGCCATTTCCTATTTGAAAGATGCTCACGCAGTTGATGTTATCGAAGAGATGGGAACCCATCCTTTTAATTTTTCATCTGTTAGAGTTAATCATCGAGGAAGGAATTATTATGATGAAATAATTTTTAAAGAAAAGAATCAAGGCATTGATGGAGTGGACACGAAAATAAGACCAGATGTTTCCGTTTCCAAAGACCCAAAAAAAGTTTTTGTTGTCCATGGACGCAATGAAGCCGCAAGGAAAGCTATTTTTGAATTTTTAAGAGCAGTTGGATTAAATCCAATTGAATGGAGCCAAGCTGTTCTTTTAACAGGTAAGCCTGCTCCCTACATTGGAGAGATATTAGAGAACGCTTTTTCTGAAGCGCAAGCAGTAGTAGTTCTACTAACCGGTGATGATGAGGCAAAATTAAAAGAAGAATTTTTAAGTCAAACCGATCACGATTATGAAAAAAATCTTACAGCTCAAGCAAGACCCAATGTTCTTTTTGAGGCAGGTATGGCGTTTGGTAGACACGCGGATAGAACAATTCTTATAGAAATAGGAAACCTCAGACCGTTTAGCGATATAGCCGGGCGAAATTCAATCAGAATAAATAACTCTGTGGCGAAGAGACAAGAATTGGCACAAAGACTGACAATAGCCGAATGCTCAGTTGATATTTCCGGAATTGACTGGCATACAGCCGGGAACTTCGAAGTTGAAAATATGTCAAATAAAGGGCTTAAAGCGCAAGAAGCAACTGAACCTGCTGATGATGTACTGGCATCAATGCCTCAGCTCGTGTCGGAAATGCAATCTGATTTACTTACCCCAAAGTCTAAGTTTACGCGAGAATTCTTTGTGCTTCCAAATCACCAAGTCTGCCATTGGAGTGGTTCAAAGCCACGGTTTGCATACTACGAGGATGATCACCAGAATCTCCTGGGGCAAATTGATCTCTTGGAAGCACATGGCTTCCTG
>Ga0351892_10271_pt1 | contig 15534 bp, 13 predicted proteins | sample TotcelFGM3001K14_FD_206763 | JGI IMG/M metagenome (GOLD analysis project Ga0351892, IMG submission 206763) | Enriched cells from coal bed in the Powder River Basin, Montana, United States - Total cells FGM rep3 HSBNCT.FGM.300.1.K14 ... | reverse complement strand
AAAAAGCAATTTTGTTGTTGACGCTATATTCGGGACGGGGCTTCATGAAAAAGAGGTGCATGGGTTTTCAAGGGAAGTCATTGGTTTGATAAATGATGCCAGGCAGGAAAATAAAGATTTAAAGATCTTTGCCATAGATATACCCTCAGGCATAGATTCTGATAATGGGAAAGTCCTGGGGGTTGCAGTCAAAGCTGATTTTACTGTCACTTTCGGAGTAAAAAAATTGGGCATTGTTAATTTCCCCGGGCTGTATTATTCAGGACAGGTTGAAATTGCAGATATCGGGATACCAGAGGAATTCTACAATGGATATGAAAAGTATTTTGAAGCCGATATCGAATGGGTTGCGCAAAAAATTCCCCAAAGAAGCCTCCAGTCATATAAGCATAGTGTAGGAAAGCTCCTGGTTGTTGCCGGTTCCCTGGGATATACAGGTGCCGCATATCTGGTTTGTGAAGCAGCAATGAGGGCGGGTGCAGGGGTTATCACCCTTGTCTGTCCATGGGAACTTAATTATATTTTTGAGACAAAATTAACAGAAGTCATGACGCTCCCAGTTGACCAGACAGAAGACGGCTCCCTTCATTTTAATGCTTTCAGTGAAATACTTGCTAAAAGCAGCAAATATGACGCAATTGCCATTGGTCCGGGGCTTTCAAGAAATTCCAGCACTATTAGGCTCGTTAGGGAGATTTTAAGAAAAATTAAATTACCCACGGTTCTTGATGCCGATGGCTTAAAAGCATTGTCAAGCCCTATGGATTTGGAGGATGAAGAATTATATAATTTATCACATGTAATCATCACTCCTCATCATGGAGAGATGTCCTCCCTTTTATCAAGAGTAAATATCGGGTTTGAAAATAGATTTGAAGCAAACGCTGAAGCTGTAAGAAAATTTAATGCGGTCTCTTTGTTAAAAGGTCCCTCAACACTCATATCAAGTCCACAGGGTATCAATTTTATAAATCCTACCGGAGATTTTGCACTTGCAACTGCTGGGACTGGGGATGTATTAACCGGAATAATAGGCTCGCTTTTATGCCAGGGAATGGGCCTTACCGAAGCTGCAGCATGCGGAGCATATATTCATGGTCTTTCTTCTGATATTATAAGTAAAAGTATTAGCAAGACTTCACTTGTTGCATCAGACTTATTTGAAGGCATCCAAAAGGTTTTTCTGGAAATAGAAAAACAAAAATATTAAAATAATTAAATTTAATTGTAAGGGAGAATAAGATGAGTGACCTATTAGCAAAAGACATAATGACCAAAAAAGTAATTACGATAAACCAGGATGCTTCCATTGAGGAGCTTTCGGAGATTCTGCTTGACAATAAAATAAGCGGTGCCCCTGTTGTTGATAATGAAGGGAAAGTAATCGGCATAGTAACAGAGGGGGATATTATTGTTAAAGATACAAACCTGCATTTTCCGAGGTATTTTAAGCTTCTTGACAGCATTATCTACCTGGAAAGTCTTACAGAGTTCAAGAACAGCCTGAAAAAACATTTTGCAACTAAGGTATCTGAAATAATGACCTCTGATACTGTCTCCTGCAGTGCTGAAACTTCTGTTGATGATATTGCAAGCATGATGGTTGAAAACAAAATAAACAGGGTCCCAGTATTGACTGAAGAAAAAAAACTAGTAGGCATAATTACCAGAGCTGATATTGTAAAATCAATGATAACTCAAAAATAATTCCTTCAAGGTAAGGGATATATCTGGATTTCCATGTATTGATTCTTTAAAAATAAAAAAAACTGGATAAAAAATGATGCAAAACATCAACAATATATATTCATCTGAAAACAGGTTTGCCTGGGTGGAAATAAATCTGGAAAATCTTTCTGCAAATTTTAATTTGATTAAAGATTATATTTTTAACCTTAAAACTGCCAATCCAAAAATAATGGCAGTCGTTAAAGCAAATGCTTATGGCCACGGCTTAATAGAAATATCCCGCAAGGCATTGTTATCCGGTGCATCCTGGCTTGGTGTTGCTTTAGTTCAAGAGGGTCTAAAGTTAAGGGAAGGCGGCATAAAATCTCCTGTTTTATGTTTGGGGTCCCATGCTCCGGAAAAAATAAGAGACGCTGTTGAAAATGATATTACTTTATCTGTTACATCACTTGAGAGTGCAAAATTGATTTCAGATTTCTGCCTTGAAGCGGATCTGGAAGCAAAGGTGCATATAAAAATCGACACTGGAATGAACAGGATAGGCATAAATTATAAAAACGCTGTTCAAAGTATTTTACTCATAAAAAAGATGCCAAAAATAAATATAGATGGAGTCTTTACTCATTTTGGATGCGCTTCAGAGGAAGAAGAATCCTATACTTTGGTACAATGGGAGAGATTTTCCAAAATAATAAGTGAGCTAAAAGAAATGGGTTTAAATATCAGCAATTATCATTGCTCAAATAGCTCAGCATTTGTAAGATATCCCCACATGCATCTTGATATGGTAAGGCTGGGCATAATAATTTACGGCATCAATCCCCTTGGGAATGATTTTAGCCAATTTTGCAGCAGGGATGCTTCAGGATTTATTGAAAAACTAAAACCGGTACTAAGCTTTAAGGCTAAGATATCTTTTATAAAAAAAACACCTGCCGGGGAACGTATTTCATACGGCGGCACCTTTAAGACAAAAAAGGAAAGCATTATTGCGACAATACCTATAGGATATGCGGATGGATATGCAAGGAGTTTTTCAAATAAATCGCGTATGATATTTAACGGCTGTTTTGCTCCCGTAATAGGCAATGTTACCATGGACCAGACAATGATAGATATTACTGAGTGCAGGGATGCCGTGAAAGCAAAACCAGGTGATGAAGTGGTAATAATAGGCAATAGTAATGGCCTGGAGTTAACCGCAACCGAACATGCAGATCTTATCGGGACAATCAATTATGAGATTGTCTGTATGATTGGTGACAGGATACCAAGGCTTTATGTATGATTTTTAAATAAAAAGCTCAGTTTAGGTAGCTGATACTGGGTCGGCTTAAGTATTTTGCAGTAATTTTAATATTTTAAAACAAATAGTGAGGGATTTGAATGAAAGTTGTAGCTTTTAACGGAAGTCCGAGAAGGGACGGTAATACTTTTATTGCTTTAAATATTATTTTGGATGAATTAAAAAATGAAGGAATAGAAACAGAGATTTTTCAAATAGGGAGTGAAGCGATAAAAGGCTGTAACGTTTGCCTGGTATGCAAAAAAACCAAAGACGGCTTTTGCGCAATTAAAGGTGACAATCTTAATCAGGCATTATCAGACATCTATGATTCGGAAGGCTTTATTATAGGATCCCCTACATATTTTGGTTCCCTGACACCAGAAGCAAAAGCATTTATAGACCGGGTCGGGTATTGTACAAGAGCAGGAGGGAGCAAGCTTAAAAGGAAAGTTGCAGCCGGTATTGCGATTGCAAGAAGGGCAGGTGCGGTAAATGTATGCCATCAGATAAACAACATGCTGCTTTTAAGCGAATGCATTATTCCTTCATCAACATATTGGAACATAGGTATAGCAAGAGAAAAAGGGGAAATAATGGAAGATAAAGAGGGGGTTGAAACTTTTAAGATTTTAGGACAAAATATGGCATGGCTTCTCAAAAAGCTATATGGTTAAGCACCGATTAATTTTTTATTGGTATATAATGTATTTACAGTTAAAACAATATAATTAGGAGAGTTGTAGTGAGAAATAAAAAAATAGTAAGTATTTTATTGTTGATTTGTCTTGTTTTGCCTTTTACTTTTTTATTAGCTTCAACGGGATGCGCAAAAAGGGGAACCATTGAGCCTGATTATTCAGCTTCGGTAGCCGAAGGCATATTGTTAGCTATTAATAAAAGCGATTATGATTCAGTTTCTAAATATTTTAACGCGGAATTTAAAGATGCCCTGAAAAAAATGGTTGATGCAAAAACCGGTAAAGCTTATACGGCAGAGAAAGATGCGTTTGTAAATACGATATCTATACCTCTAATAGAAAAGATCGGGGAATATCAGGAAGGTACATTAAAATTTGACAGGACTTTAGAAGAAAAAGGTTATTTTAATGTGTTTTATAAAGCCAAATATTCAAAAGAGCTAAGTGGAGATGTGACTGTGCAGTTTGTTTTCAAGGATGAAAATGCAGAAATGCTTATAGCTGGTTTCTGGCTTAACTCAAAAACTTTAGCAAAGTAACCTAAAACATTAAATAAAGCTTTAATATTTTAATTAAATAAAATTTTTTTTAAGCCTGGAAACAAAGAAATATTAAATTGTTTCATTTAACATCTTTAAATAATAAGGAGAATAAATGTTAATTGCATCTATTGAAGAAGCGGTTGATTTGGGCGCCCTTGGTATCATAGGGGGCATTGGAGGTATTTATATATGTTTTTATGTAATTGCCATGGGGATAGCAATAACACTTTTTGTTTTCTGGTTGATTTCGATTATAGATATTTCTCAAAGGAAAAATGAGGATTTCCCAAGCGCAACCGATAACTCAAAGACTACATGGCTTATTGTATTGCTGGTAACTTTAATTATGCCAGTTGCTGCAGGCGTAGCAGGCATAGTGTACTATGTAAATGTAGTAAAAAAAGTGCCGAGAAGTAATACTGAAAAACCGGTTCTTCCGCCTGATGAACCGAAAACGCCTCAAAGCTGATTTTTTTTAAAAAATTAATTAAAAGCTATCCTTAAAATATTTAAAAAATAACGCTACCCTTTAATTAGAGGGCAGCGTTATTAAATTCATGAAATCCGTTAGAAACGGCCGCTTAATATCGAAATAAACAACAAAAAATTAATTAACTATTGAATTATTAAAAAAATCAGTCTTCAGATATGTCATTCAGGTCTTTTTTTGCTTTTGAAACAAATGACTTCAAGTCAAAATTTTCTACAAAACCTCCAATTTCCGGAGATATTATATTTTTCTCTTTGAGCATTTTTGCTATATTTTTAAAACCTACCTTGTTTATAAGATATCCCGCCAGTCCACCCAAAACTGCTCCACCTGCAACATAGGCAACTATTTTTGGATCAACTTTCTTACATTTTCCCTTATTTTCAGACATTTAAACCTCCAGAATATGCAAAAAAATTAAAATATTATTAAAAAATATCTTTTATTTTTTAAAATCGAAGCTTTTTAACTTGCTTTTAATAATTATTATATATTTAATTAAATATTATTACAAAATTTACAGGTTTTTATATAAAGCTAAATTAATGAAGCAGTATAAATATTTTGATGTTATCCTAGGTTTATTTGTAGCAGTTCTCCTTATCTCAAATATAGCGTCAACCAAAATAATTGCGGTCTGGAAATTTACGTTTGATGGCGGTACAATACTTTTTCCGCTTTCTTATATTTTTGGTGATATATTAACAGAGGTTTATGGATACAGGAAAGCAAGAAAAGCGATTTGGGTAGGATTTTTCAGTGCATTTTTAATGTCCTTGGTTTTATGGGTGATAGGAATATTAAAACCTGCACAGGGTTGGGATTTACAAAGCGCATATCTCTCTATATTGGGGCAGGCACCAAGAATAGTAGGCGCTTCACTTATAGCATATTTTGCTGGTGAATTTATTAACTCTTTTATCCTCGCAAAGTTAAAAATAGCTACAAAAGGAAGGTGGCTCTGGATAAGGACCATAGGCTCTACAATAGCAGGTGAATTGATTGACACTTTACTGTTTTGTTTTATAGCTTTTTACGGTCTTTATCCAAACAGCCTGCTGCTTTCAATTATAATATCCAATTATGTTTTTAAAGTTGGGTTGGAAGCAATTTTAACTCCTGCCACTTATAAAATAGTGGGATTTTTAAAGCGAAGGGAAAGTGAAGATTATTATGATTATAATACTAATTTCAACCCTTTTAAATAATTTTAACCTTTTAAAATAAACTGTTTTATAAAATAAATAACTTGGATAAAATTAAATAACATAAAGCTTCTTAACGGATATTTTTGATTAAAAAGAGCTGGAATGATTTTATAAACTCACATTGACAGGAGAAAGTTTTTAAATGGATACTTCAAAAAATTTAAATTATGCAGGCAAGATAAATAATAACAGCCAATCCGGAAAATCAGCGGGGCAAAAGATTGTAATCATAGGCGCTGTATCTGCTGGAACATCAGCTGCCGCAAAGGCAAGAAGGTTTTCAGAAAAAGATCAAATCATAATATATGAAAAGTATAAATATGTTTCTTATGCAACATGTGGACTCCCATATTATGTCTCTGAAAAAATACCTGATGTTGACTTGCTGCTTGTAAATACTGCAGAGCAATTTGAATTACGGTTTAATGTCAAAGTCAATGTACTGTGTGAGGTCTTAAAAATAGATCCATCAAACAAAAAACTTACTATTAAGAATTTAGAGACTGGGGATATTTTTAATGATGATTATGACAAGCTGATAATTGCAACCGGAACATCAGTTATAAGCTTTAATCAGGACCTTCTTACCCTGGAAAATGTTTTTTCCTTAAGGACAATAGATGATGCCATGGGATTAAGGGAATTTATGAATAAACCGGCAAGCGAAAATCAGGAGTCCAGAAATGCTGTTATTGTTGGCGGGGGATATATCGGTCTTGAACTATTAGAGGCTTTTCTTTCCAAAGGATATAAAGTTACAATAATTGAAAAAACAAACCAGATACTGCCTGTATTCGATAAAGAAATCGTTGAATATATTGAAAAATATCTTTCATCAAAAGGCGTTGTTATTTTAAAAGAAGAAGAAATAAAAGAAATACAAAAAGGTGATAATGGGATTTTATCAAAAATAATTACCTTAAGCGGCAAAAATATCGAAGGTGACATATTCATTTTAAGCATTGGTGCCAGACCAGAGGTAAGCCTTGCCAGGGATTGTGGAGTTAAAATAGGGGATTTGGGAGGAATAGAGGTAAATGATCTGATGCAAACCAATATTCCTGACATTTATGCTGCAGGAGACTGCTGTGAGTGTAAAAATTTTGTCAGCAGCAAAAAACAGTCTTTTAACCTTGCCTCGATTGCAAATATCCAGGGAAGATGTGCAGGATATAACACTGCAGGAGGCAGCAGCAAATTCACTGACTCGATACCGACTTCCATCATAAAAATACTGGATATTGCTATAGGTAAAACGGGCATAGCCCTGAAGGAAGCAAAAAAAGAAGGTTTCGCAGCTAAAAAAATTGAGCTTCATTCATTAAATCATGCAGGTTACTATCCTGGTGCCCAAATGATGCACATGCTATTGATCTATAATGAAGAAACAGGAGCTATCCTGGGTTTTGAAGCTGTTGGAAGAGAAGGAATAGATAAAAGAACCGATATTGTTTCGGTTGCAATAAGATCCAAAATGAAGATATGGGAGCTTATAAATCTTAATTTGTCTTATCAGCCTGCTTACGGTTCTGCTAAAGATCCCATAAATATTCTAGGGATGATAGGGGAAAATATTTTTAAAAAGGAATTTAACCTGATCGATGTGGAAGAATTAAGGGATAAACTTGCAGGAAATGAAATATTTACATTGCTTGATGTAAGGTCTAAAAGGGAATACGCAATGGGCCATATAGAAACAGCAATCAATATCCCAATAGATGAATTAAGGGAAAATATCGATAAGCTTGATAAAAAATCAAACATTATAGTTTACTGCAGGACAAGCTACAGAAGTTACCTTGCCTACAGAATACTTGCAAATAACGGTTTTGAAAATATCAGAAATTTAAACGGCTCTTATTTAAGCTGGATAAGAAAACTCTTATAAGTTTGGCATTTATAAAAAGAAATATATAAATATTAATTTTTTCAGGGCTAATTGATTTTAAGTGTCAGTTAGATTATTATTAACCTGTTTTTAGAGTACTTTTTATAAAAAGAAAGGCATAGTAAGGGGCAGGCAGTTCAAGCTAAAAGAATACTTTAAGATAAAAGAAAATAAAATAATATTTATTATTCTCTTGGCAGCAATTATTTTTGGTGCTTGGGCAAGACTTCAGAATCTGGGGAACCTTTCTTTCTGGGGAGATGATGGGATGACCTATCTTGGGACAAGAGGGGTCATCACGTACGGTTATCCTTTGATTCCTTCAGGGTTTATAAACTTTCACACAATTTTTTCTTTCTATCTAAGAGCTGTTCCTGCACTTGTCTTTGGTTTAAACGAATTTTCTCTCAGGCTGCCTTCAGCTGTTTTTGGAATTCTGGCAATCCCTCTTACATTTATTTTCGTACGTGAAGTTTTAAAAAATAAATATATTGCTCTTCTAAGTTCAGTTATCGTATCGCTCAGTATATGGCAGATTGAATTTTCAAGAGAAGTCAGGTGGTATTCTGAATTTAATTTCTTTTATCTTGCAAGTGTTTATTTTTTTTACCTTGGATTTATAACAGAGAAAAAACCTTTCAGAATTCTTTTTATATTGTTTATGATTCTCGTTACTTTTATAAATTCATTAGGGTTTTCCCTTGTTTTCCTTTTCGTTTTTCTTTTGCTGCACAAAGGTTTTAAGGGCTTTTTCAGAAAAAATATAATAATTCCTTTCATCATAACAATTGCAGTAATTGCTGCACAGACAATACACAGGAATTACTGGAAAGTCGGGCTAAGTTTTTATGAGTCAACAATACAGTCGGATAGTATTTTATTAAGGACACTTGGGAAATTCTTCAGTACACCAAAATCTTTTTTTATGATTACTTTCAAAGATATGTTTCCCTGGATGTTTTATGTCTTTATCTTTGGCCTTCTTATTTTATTTTTATCAATTTTTTTTAAAAAGTTTAGAAACACTGATGAATATTATCTAAGTATTTTCAAAAGAGGGATTAATTCGGGAAAAGAAGTAGCTGAACCAGATGATAGTTCTGGGCGAATCGGTCTTCCTTTTAATATTGCCTTCATATATTTTATATTTTTTTCAAATGCTTTCTTTCTGGGTGTAGGCAATATGTATAATCAGCAAAGATACATATATTTTGCATATATTTATTTTACTATTGCCTACTGCTGGACCATCTTTGAAATATCAAGAATATTGTCCGGAATTATAAAGAAAAATTCCAAAGCCTTTGTGAGAACATTTTTCTATATGTTTATAGCTGCTGCTGTTTTTTTAGGAACCGTAAGCCATATTAATCCCTATATAAGTGCAAAAATACCTTTAAGAGAAAATGGAGATGCCATAGATTCTAATTTTGCCGTTTCGAACTCCTTATCAATACATCCGGACACTGAAGGGGCAGGAAATTACATAAAAGAAAATATAAAGGAAGGCGATTTAGTAATCACCATGGATCTTCTAAATTCTTATCTTTATACTCAAAAATTTGATCACTGGGTATGGTCAGGTAATCTTGTATCATGGCAGCCTTATCACGTTATAGGCGGAGTCTATTATGATTACTATTTTGGGAAAAAAGTTCTAAGGGATGAGATTGATTTTTTAGAAATAAACGGTAAAAATTTATGGGTTCATGCTACAAGGTCAAAAAATGTCACCGGCCATGTTTCCAAAAACATCTCTGATTATCTTGATGCTTTCAGCAGCAATATTGTTTTTATCGGTCAGGACGATGAAAATATTGTTTATTATATTCCTGCAGAAGAAGTAAAAAAAGAGCTTTTAGCTTTTACTGATACTTCGTTCTCACAGGAAGAGATATTAAAAATAGAAACTGATACCACCAATTTTGATTTTAAAGAAGGTAACAACAAAAATTTCATGCAAGGCTGGGGAGAATCAGAGCCTGAAGGAAGATGGGCTGTTTCAAAGCTTTCTTATCTTTTTTTATTGTTTGATGAAAAAAAAGATTATATCCTTGAAATTGATTCAAAAGCATTTCTCTTGCCTGATGGAGCTCAGAAAACATACATATTTATAAATAATAATTTCATAGGAGAAATTGACTATAGCGACAGCGGGATAAGGAGCAGTTCTTTTGTAATTCCCGAGGAATTTATTGATGTGACTGCACCTTCAGTAATTAAGTTTTTTTTCAGATACAGTGCAAAACCAGGAGATGTTGATAAAAATTCTTTGGATCCGAGGTATTTATCAGTTTTTTTTAGTGAAATAGCAATAAAATAAAAAGTGGGTTTTTTAATGACAAGACTTAGATATTTTATAGATATTTATAGGCCAAACTATTGGTTTAAAAATATTTTCATGCTGGTGGGCAGCTTATCTGCGTTTTTTGTTTTCAATGTAAATATCAGTCCCCAAAAAATATTGGATATACTTATTGCACTTGTCTGTACTTCTTTTGCTGCTTCTGCAAATTACGGTATAAATGAGCTGCTTGATTCAGAATATGACAAACATCATCCTATTAAAAAAGAAAGGGCTATTCCTTCAGGCAAAATATCTGGGAAGGGTGTAATACTTGGTTCCATACTGTTTGCACTGGCTTCGCTCCTGATAAGCTATTTCTTTCTACCTATCGGTTGCTTTTTTGCAATTATGTCTTTAATGATAATGGGCCTTTTATATAATATAAAGCCTGTCAGGACAAAAGAAGTACCTTATCTTGATGTTATTACCGAATCAATAAACAATCCTATCAGGTTTGCAATAGGATGGTACGCTATAAATGCTCTTTTCTTTCCTCCGGCAAGTTTTCTTATTGCATTCTGGGCTTTTGGAGCTTTTCTAATGGCTTGCAAAAGACTTGCCGAGTACAGGTTTATAAATGATCCGGCAGTGGCTGCAAAATACAGGAAGTCTTTCAGCTATTACAACGAAGAAAAATTAATTATTTCCATAATAGGATATATTTCAATAACATCTTTTGCACTGGCTATAATCTGTATTAAATATTCAGTAAGCCTTGTGCTTGCTGCTCCTGTTTTTGCTGTATCTTTTGTATGGTATTTCAGGCTTACTCTTCAAAAAGACAGTCCCGTAAAAGAGCCTGAAAAACTTGTAAAACAGCCATCATTTTACTTCTTTACTGCTTTGGTGACTTTGGCTGTAGTATTGGGAAAGTACTTTCACTTCAATATAGAATCGATATTATGGTAATTGCATAAGAGACATAATGAAAAAAATAGCAATTTTTGATTTTGATGGCACAATCATAAAAAATGATTCCATGATATTGTTTTTTTTCAAATTCTTTAAATTCACGATCAGAAGCCTTCCCGGGTTTTTAAAAATGTTAGTGGGAGCTCTGAAGTATTTTATAAAAATTGATTCCCAGGCTTCTTTCAAGCAAAAATATGTTGCAGTTATACTTAAATATCCCCAAATGGACAATATAGATACCCTTGCTGAACAATTTTCTGATTATCTGTCAGGCAGGATTTTTCCCGAGGCAATGGTATGGATAAAGAAGCTGAAGGCAGATAATTTCGAACTTGTTCTCTGCAGCGCATCCATCGATCTTTATCTTGAAAAATTATATAAAAAACTTGGTTTTGATAAGCTTATATGCACAAAAGTTTTGCTGGTCAAAGATAAAGTTCTAATTGAAAAAAATTGTTATGGCCCAAATAAAATAGAGATGATTTTAAGTAATTATGAGAACAACAAAGTAGACTGGAAGTCTTCCTACTGTTTTACTGATGGAACTTCTGATAAAGAGCTGCTCGAATTATTCGGTAATTCCTATATCGTTAACAACAGATGGTTCCACATGAAAAATCCTGGTTTTAATTTTCTTTTATGGAAATAAATCTTCAATTTCATATTTAAAAAGTATCTTTGCTACAGCATTTTTAAACAGCCTTCATTATTTTGTCAGGAAAATTTCTAACCTGCCTTATCTAAAAATTAACATATCATAAAAAAGGTTTGAATATTTAACATACATTTAACAAGCATTTAACTTTTATGTAAAAAACTTAATATAAAATTTCCTCTATATATAAAAATTAATAGCGAATAAAAACAGGGAGGATAATATGGATGCTGTAGGTTTGATGGACACTTTGTGGATACTTATTGCCACATTTCTTGTTTTCATAATGCATGCCGGTTTTACCTTAGTTGAGACCGGATTTACAAGAGCAAAAAATTCCGTAAATATCATTATGAAAAATTTTATAACAATCGTAATCGGACTTCTGGTCTTCTTTTTTATTGGTAATGGTCTTATGTTCGGTAAATCGGCCGGTGGTTTTGCTGGTACTGATGGTTTTATTCTTAATCTTATTGATTCAGCAAATACGCAAAACTTTGCGATCTGGATGTTTCAGGCTGTATTTGCCGCAACAGCAGCTACAATTGTTTCCGGTGCAATGGCAGAAAGGACCAAATTCTATAGTTATATAATATTTTGTGTTGTGATCACTGCTGCCGTGTATCCTATTGTGGGGCACTGGATTTGGGGAGGCGGCTGGCTGGCACAAATGGGAATGATAGATTTTGCAGGGTCGACTGTCGTTCATTCAGTCGGAGGATTTGCTGCCCTGGCAGGTGCACTGGTTTTAGGGCCAAGGCTCGGAAAATATAATAAAAATGGTACCTCAAATGCTATTCCGGGACATAATATTCCTTTAGGAGCACTTGGGGTCCTGATACTTTGGTTTGGATGGTTTGGTTTTAACCCTGGAAGCACTTTATCAGCATCAAGCCAGGCAATTGCGCCAATTGCAGTCAATACTGCACTTGCGGGTGCCACAGGAGCACTGGGTGCACTTATTCTGGTATGGATAAGATACAAGAAACCTGATGCTTCAATGGTATTAAACGGTGCTCTTGCAGGACTTGTAGGCATTACCGCAGGATGTGCAGTAGTTTCACCATTAAGCGCAATGGCAATCGGCCTGCTATCCGGGATAATAGTGTCTTTAAGCATTGATTTTATAGATAAAGTTTTAAAGATAGATGATCCGGTTGGAGCAATTTCCGTTCATGGTATCGGAGGAGTATTTGGAACTCTTGCAGTAGGATTATTTGCACAGGAGAAATATGCAGCTCTTGCAGGATTTGATGGAGTCAACGGCCTTTTCTTTGGAGGCGGCGGACATCAGCTTTTGGTACAGTTCATAGGCTCTATGTCTTCGATAGCGTGGAGTTTCACTACAATGCTTGTTTTGTTTATAATCATTAAATATACAGTGGGTCTTAGGGTCTCAAGGGAAACTGAATTAAAAGGCCTTGACATAGAAGAGCATGGTATGGAAGCATATGCAGGTTTTCAGATCTTCCAGAATGAATAGTGTGATTATTTAATAAAAAGCGGATTGTTTAATTTGGTCTTTAAATATTAAAAAACAAATTTGAAAACTATAAAACAGGAGCAGAAAATGAAATTAATAATAGCTATGATACAGCCTCACAAGCTGCCTGATGTCAAAAAAGCTCTTTATGATGCAGAAGTTTACAAAATGACTGTTACAAATGTTCTTGGGGCAGGGCAGCAGAAGGGATATTTGGAAACATACAGAGGAGTTATCCATGAAGTAAACCTGTTGAAAAAAATAAGGCTGGAGATTGCCGTAAATGAAGATTATGTTGAAAAAACCATAACAGCAATAAAAGAAGGTGCATGGACCGGAAAAATAGGAGACGGAAAGATTTTTATTCTTGACCTGCCAAGGTGCATAAGAATAAGAACAGGGGAAGAAGGTTTCGAAGCTATAGGATGATTTCCTGTCAGTATATTCTTTACAGCAGCCCGTATATTTTAAATAATATACGGGCTTCTTAGTTATATCTTCTGTCAGGACTTTTATTAAAAATTTGGATTATGTCCGAAATATTTTATAAATTTTCAAGGCTGAAGATCCTGCTTTTTTCTTAATTCATTTAATTCTGAGTTGAGCTTTTCCCATTCATGCATCTTTGAATCAAGCTCTGTTTTTTTCAAGCCGTACTTTGTAAATATTGATATATCTCCTGTATTTTCACCTGGGATCATTGGAGACTCCAGTTGTTTTTGAAGTTCCAGCAGTTCATTTTCAAGCTGTTGTATTGCATTTTCACAGCTTGATATCTTATTTGTTATTTTGCGGAGCATTTTATAATATTCTTTTTTCTCGATATAAAGCTCTTTATTTTCTGAAAGGAGTTTTTTCCCTATTTTGACATCAGAATCCTTTATTGTAACCTCAAGCTGGCGGAGGGAATCTATTTTTTTCTTTTTTAAAAAATCACTTATGCTTCCGTCATAGCCCGCTATTTTGTGGTTTTTGAATTCATATACCTTATCTGTCAGCCCTTCAAGGAATTCCCTGTCATGCGATACAAGTATTAATGTGCCAGTAAAATCGGCCAGTGCATTTTTAAGGATATCCTTGGAACGCATGTCAAGATGATTGGTCGGCTCATCCAGGACAAGCAGATTAAATGGTTCGAGAAGTAATTTTATCAATGCAAGTCTGGATCTCTCTCCTCCTGATAAGACCTTTACTTTTTTATCAATGTCATCGTTCTTAAAAAGGAAAGCACCAAGAAGGGATCTTATTTTAAGCCTTATTTCTCCGGATGCTATTTTATCTATGGTATCAAGAACAGTGATTTCCTCATCAAGAAGCTCATCCTGGTTTTGGGCAAAATAACCTGTTTTTACTTTATGGCCGATTTTCAGGCTGCCTGTAAAATCCAGGCTTCCGGTAATAATTCTTGACAGTGTGGTTTTACCTTCCCCGTTTTTCCCGATAAAAGCAATCCTTTCACCACGCTTTACAACCAGGTCGATATTATCAAGGACATGCTTGTCACCATATTTTTTTGACAAATACGATGCTTCAATGACGATACCGCCTGAGCGTGGTGCTGGTGGGAACTTTATATGAATAGCAGATAAATCTTCTTCATCAACTTCAATAAGATCAATTTTTTCAAGCTGTTTTATACGAGACTGGACCTGCACGGCTTTTGTTGCTTTATATCTGAAGCGTTCTATAAATTCTTTTGTACCTGCGATGGCTTTCTGCTGGTTTTTATAAGCAGCCAGCTGCTGCTCGATATGTTCTTTTCTTAATATTACATATTTTGAATAGGGGACTTTGTAATCATAAATTTTTCCGAGCGAAATTTCAATGGTTCGCTTTGTGACATTATTTAAAAAAGCCCTGTCGTGGCTTATTATTACAACAGCCCCGGGATAATCTGATAAAAATTCTTCAAACCACTCTATGGATTCAATATCAAGATGATTTGTAGGTTCATCAAGAAGAAGCAGGTCCGGATGCTTCAGGAGTAATTTTGCCAGTTCGATACGCATCCTCCAACCGCCGCTAAACTCAATTGTCTGCCTGGGCAAATCATCGATTAAAAACCCAAGTCCGAATAAAGTTTTTTCGATCTGCTCTTCTATCTTTGCAGCACCAAGCAAATCCATTCTTGAAGACATATCATGTGCCTGGCTTATAAGCTTCAGGTATTCATCCGAATGATAATCAGTCCTTTTTTCTATTTTGGCATTTAAAGCATGGATTTTATTTTCCAGTTCGAGTATCTCGAAGAAGGCTGTTTTCACTTCGTTGAATAGTGATTTGCTGTCTATATGTTTCATTTGCTGGGGAAGGTAGCCTATGGTCATATCTGAA
>Ga0351892_10194_pt2 | contig 16408 bp, 7 predicted proteins | sample TotcelFGM3001K14_FD_206763 | JGI IMG/M metagenome (GOLD analysis project Ga0351892, IMG submission 206763) | Enriched cells from coal bed in the Powder River Basin, Montana, United States - Total cells FGM rep3 HSBNCT.FGM.300.1.K14 ... | reverse complement strand
CTGGATACTCGCACTTGCCGTCTTTGCCGCGCCCGCATGGGCTCAGCAACGGGATCTGACCGTGCCGCCGACGGAGTATTTCATCGCCTTCGGGTCGTATTACGAAGGCGAGTACCGGACGGCGTTGCGAAGTTTTCAATCTGCCGCCCGGAGCGGGGTGCGCAGCACCGAGGGCGTCTGGGTCGACTCGATCTGTTACGCCACGATGATCGGCGAGTGCTTTTACCAGATGGGCGAGCCGGCCAAAGCGCTCGACCAATACAACTCGGCCCTGAAACTGTCACTTGCCCACAAGGGCTGGATGCTGCGGGTGGAATTCCCGGACGTCATCCAGCCGTCGGCTTCGGTTGTTCGCAACAGTATCACTTGGGGGGCAAGTCAGCGCAATACGCAACTGGCTCGGATTCCGGATCGGATGAGCAGTTTTCAGGGCCAGATGGTCACCGAACAGACGATTCGCGCCGGGGGCGCGATTGCGCAGCCGCAGTTGTATCCCTTAAATGCCAAGGAGGTGATCCGCTGTATCGCGCTGGCGCTGCGCCGGCGGCGAGAGATCATGGGCCCGGTGTGTCCGCACGACCCGTTGACGGCTCAGCTGGTGGCCGATTTTGCCACCTACCCGACGCGTCCCAACCATTGGTCGCAGGCCTGGGTCAGCTGCCTTCAGGGCCTCGCTTATGCCTCGATCGGCAAGTTGGAGCAAGCGGTTTCTGAGTTGAACAAGTCGCTGGTCCTGGCCGGGCAATACGACCATGATTTGACTTCGATGGCACTGCTGGAATTGGGGAAACTGGCATTTCAACAGGGCCAATCGCAGGCGGCGGCCGGTTATTTCTTGGAAGCTACTTTTCCGGCAATGGCATTCGATCAGTACGACGTGATGGAGGAGGCGCTCCGTGGGGGCCTGGTGGTCCACCTGGTTTCGGGCCAACCGGGCCCGTATCCGCCGCTGGCGCCCGCCGCCGTGTGGGCGCGTCGTCATTCGCGGGCGCTGCAAGCGTGGCTGCTGTTACTGGCCGCCGAGAATCGCGCCGCCCTCGGCGATGCGGCGGCGGTGACGCTGCTGGGGGAAACCCGTCAGGCCGTGGGAACGCGGGATCTGCGGAGTGGCGTTCTGGGGGCTCGGTTCAATTTTGTGTCCGCCCAGGTCGAATTCCAACGGGGCAACCTCGCGGGCGGCTCGACGCAACTGGCCCAGTCCCTGGCCTTTCTGAAGGGCAGTTCCCACCGGCTGTACCAGATCGGTTTGGCCGACGCGGCCTTCGTTTCGGGGGCGGTGACGCAACGGGTCGCGGACGATCTGTACGCGAACGTGTTGCGCGAGCCGACCGCAGCCGACTGGGCGGTCGACCCGATGGAGACGCTGGCGGTCGTCCTGACCCCGCACCCCGCGCCGCTGCAACGCTGGCTGGAAGCGGCCATGGGACGCAAGGACGTCGACAAGTCGCTGGAGATCGCCGACCGCATCCGCCGCCACCGCTTCTACAGCAGTCTGCCGCTGGGGGGCCGGCTGTTGTCTCTGCGGTGGATTCTGGAGGCCCCGGAAAGCCTGCTGTCACAACAGGCCGTCTTGCAGCGTCAGGATCTGCTCGCGCGGTATGGGAACTATGCCAAGCTTTCGGCTCAAGCCGCTGCCGTCCGCAAGGAATTGGAACCATTGCCGTTGGCGGCGCAGAAGCCGGAGGACATCCGCAAGCAGACGCAGTTGTTCGAGCAATTGGCCCAGACCAGTGCGTCTCAGGAACTGATGCTGCAGGATCTTGCACTGCGGCGGGAACCTTCGGAGTTTGTGTTTCCGCCGTTGCGGACGGTCAAGGAAATCCAGCAAAGCCTTAGCGAAGAACAGCTGGTTTTGGCGTACAGTGTCTCGGATCGCTACGTGTTGGGCTTTGCGCTCAGCAAGAACAAATCGTCCGCGTGGCAGATGGAATCGCCTGCGGCGGTGTTCAAGCAGGCGAGCGAACTCTTGAGGCAGATGGGATTGGTCGAGCGGAAAACGGGTCTGGACCCTGCGAGTTTGACCGATGAAGCTTGGAAAACGACGGCGGCCGATCTGCTGAAAAAACTGACCAACAACGGCAATCCCAACGCCTGGGATACTTACCGCGAATTGATCGTCATCCCGGACGGGCCGCTGTGGTACGTGCCTTTCGAGGCGTTGCAAGTCCCAGGCACGGCCGGAACGGTGCCCCTGGTCTCGAAAGTCCAGATCCGATACCTGCCGACCGCCGGGCTGTTGACGATGGGAGGTTCGAACCCCAAGCCGCAGGCGAAAACGCTGGTCGTGACCGGCCCGATGGTGCCCGGCCAGGACAAGCAGGTCACGGCGGGGGCTTTCGAGGCCATTCAGCGATCGCTCGACGGTGTCGCGCGTGCCGAAGACAAGCTGCCGGCTTCGTCCCACCTGGTCGCGGCCGTCTGCGATCGCTTGATCGTGCTGAGCGACTTGGAGCCCAGCCCGCGCGGTCCCTACGGCTGGTCCCCGATGTCGTTGGACCGCGGCAAGGCGGGCGGAACGCTGGACAGCTGGCTGACGCTCCCGTGGCAAGGTCCGGCGGAGGTGGTGCTTCCGGGCTTTCACACGGCGGCCGAGACAGGGTTGAAACGCGGGGCCAACGGCGACGAGATTTTCTTTGCCGCCTGCGGCCTGATGGCCAGCGGCAGCCGTTCGATCCTGTTGAGCCGTTGGCCGACTGCGGGTCAGTCGGCATTCGACCTGGTCCGGGAATACGTCCAAGAGCTGCCGTTCGTACCGGCCGCAGAGGCTTGGCAGCGAAGCGTCCAGTTGCTGCGGGACAATCCCATCGCGCCGGAATTAGAGCCGCGTTTGAGTTCAGCCGGTGCCGCGGTGGAATTGACCGCCGCTCCGCCGTTTTTCTGGGCCGGTTATATGCTCGTCGATCTCGGCCGCGCACCGCCCGCCGCGCCGCGTGCCGCTCCGCCGCCGGCTGCCAAGCCGGTTCCCAGCGACGATCCGCCGGAGGACGCCGCGCCGCCGGCGGCCGCCCCGGGCAAGAAACCGAAACGGGATTAGAGCCCTTCCCGCCAGCCTCGTCCTACCGCAGATCAGACCGTTTGCGGCGAGTTGGTGGCGTCTCGTCTTCGTCCAGCTCGCCTTTGGGCAACGTATGAGGTGGCGGCGGACCCGGGGACGCCAAGTCGATGTCGATGTCGTTGCCAAAGTACTTCTCCCGAGCCTCGGCGTGATTCAGCACATCGGACGGCGTGCCTTGGCACAGGACTTGTCCCTTGTTGATCACGTAGCTGCGGTCGGTGATCTGCAGTGTTTCTCGTACCTGGTGGTCGGTAATCAGGATCGAGATGCCGTGTTTCTGCAAGTCGCGGATGATCTCCTGGATGCTCTGAATCGTTACCGGGTCGATGCCCGTGAAGGGTTCGTCCAGCAGGATGATCTGGGGATCGGAGACCAGGCAGCGAGCGATCTCCAGCCGGCGGCGTTCGCCACCGGACAACGACGCCGCTCGGGCCTTGCGGAGGTGGGAGATCTTGAACTGTTCCAGCAACTGGTCGCAGCGCGCCCGACGTTCCGCGCGGCCCTTGCCCAACAGTTCCAGCATGGCCAGCAGGTTTTGCTGGACGCTGAGTTTGCGGAAGACACTGGACTCCTGGGCCAAATACCCCATGCCGCCGTCGCGGGCCCGGCGATACATGGGCCAGACCGTGACGTCCTGGCCGTTCAGGAACACCTTGCCCTCGTTCGGGTCGATCATGCCACAGGTCATGCGAAAGCTGGTCGTCTTGCCGGCTCCGTTGGGGCCCAGCAGGCCGACGATTTCGCCTCGTTCGACGTGAAAGTCCACGCCGTCGACCACCCGTCGGCGGCCGTAGACCTTGACCAAGCCCTGCACTTCCAGGATTCTCATGGGACGTCCTCCGTGCTGTAGGAATCCATGCTCAGCGAATCAGGCCCATGCGGCGGAAGTTCGGCAGAAAGGGAATCGGCCGCCTCCAGGCATGGGGCCAGTAAATCAACAAGGCTTTGCCCGTCAGCAAGTCGCGGCGGACAAAGGGCGGCGGATGCGGATCCTCCGCCTCGCCGTATTGCGACCAGACCCGCGCATCGCGGCTCTGGGGGCTGTTGTCCCCCAGCGGAAAGAACTCGTCCGGCCCCAGCCGGAACCGCACGTTCTCGCGGCGGGCGTCAAACAGCCCTGTCGTCGCCCAGGATTTTGGGTCGGAAAACACGCCCGTGACATAGTCCACGCGCGATCCGTTATACAACAGATCCTCGTAGTCGTCCTCGGCGGGAATGCGGCCGTTTTCTTCGGTCAAGTACGATGACGCTACGTAGTACACGTCCCGGAGCACCTGCAGGCTGTTCACCTGCACGGCAACACCTTCGGCCCCAAGGCCCGCGGGCTCGAGGTCGCCTGCATCCTGCGGACTCCATTGCGGTTTCACGTTGCCGTCCGGCTCGTAGGTCGTCGGTCCGTCGAATTCGGCCTGTCGGCCGTTCACCCACAGCAGCAGTTGGTCGTCGCAATTCGAGAACCGCAGGTCGTACTTTCCCGGCCCGCGCAACTGCGTGGCCGCGCGGGGATGCGGAAACTCGGCGCCATCCTGCCCGCGAAAAGACCGCTGGCCGTCGGCGATCGACAGCACGGCTTCCCCCGTCCCGACGTCGATACGGCAGGTGTAGTGGACGCCGCCCTCGACCAGATCGAGCAGCACCGCGCCTTGGTCGCCCTGGACGTCGAGGCCTTCGGCATAGACGGCCAGATCGCCCACCCAGTGCATCCCGATCGCCTTGGCGTACCGATACCCCTCGACGCTGTCGTTATAAGCGTAGTAGTCCGTGATCAGCTGGCCCTGTAATTGCCCGTCAGCCAGCCGGCGGGGGACTCTCCCGTCCGCCACATCCTCCCAGTCCTCGATTCGCGGCACCAGGTGCCGGTAGCGCAGCCAAGCCGGACCGTCGGCCGGGGCATCCGTCTCGAATCCTTGACCGTCCGAACGGTGACGCCAAGTCGGCGCGCCGGACGCGGACCAATCCTGCCAGCGGCTCGGCCAGCCGACTTGTGTCAATTCCGCCGGCCGATACCGCGTGTCGTCGACCACTTGCAGCATGGCCGACAGCTTGTGGGGCGGCTTTCGCACGATGTGAAAGCGTCCGCCACCCGCCTCGCCACCCGCCTCGCCGTCTTGCTCGCCACGGGCGTAGATGTCGCCGTGGCGAATCCATAGGGTTTCGTTCGGCAAGCCGATCAGGCGTTTGATGTAGTTCTGCTTTGCATTGCCGGGGAACTTGAAAACAATCACTTCCCAGCGTTTTGGATCGGCGACTTCATAAGCGAACTTGCTGACGAGAATCCGGTCGCCGTTGAACGACCGCTGATTCGGATCGCGATCTTTGTCCAGCTGCATGGGAAATCGGCAGATCGGGCATGTCGTGCCCCGCACCTCGCCGTGCCCTTCGTTCTCGACGCTGGCCCCGGCCCGATAGGGACAGCCGCATTGCGAGCACGTCACGTCCATGTGGCGGCCTTGCAGGGTGGGCGCCATCGAGCCCGTCGGAATCACGAACGCCTCGGCCACAAAGGCGCGAAACAGGAACGCCAGGATCACCGCCACGGCAATCGACTCGATGGTCTCGCGTGTCGCCCGGCCACTGTGTTCGTCGCCAGCTTTGGCCGCAGCGGGCGGCACGGCGGCGCTATGATGTTTCACTTTGCTCATCAGTCAGCTTTCACGCTCGTCAAGGGCGCAAGGATATTCGTTCCAAAACATGGAAATATAGCGAAAAAAACGTGTTCGGTTAACCCGGAGCCGACGGCGACGGCGAATCGGACCGCACGTCGTGGCCAGCAGCTCCAGGATAAACGATCGGTGGTGCCGGCAAGACGCCCTGTTTTCCCACCGTGCAGCGGCCTGGACCGCAATCTTGCCAGAAACCGTTGATTGACACAAGCCGGACCGTCTACGACACTGACAGTCTGTGACGACAGCAATCCTCGACGTGGTTTACCAAAATGACTTCCGACGCAAATCCCGAAGGTCTGCTCTTGGCCGGACGACGAGTTGCTTTTCTTGGCAAGCTGGGAGGTGTCACCAAGCGGGAAGCGCAGCGGTTGGTTCGACAGCAGGGCGGAACGCCCCTCGACGATCCCAGTCACGGTGCAGACTTGATTGTCATCGGCGCCGACGAATTGCCCCTGAGTGATACCGACGACCTGTTGGACGCAGCAGCTCGACAAGCTGCCGCCGCAGGGAAACTGGAAATCATCGGGGAAACCCAGCTGTGGCAGCGTCTGGGGATGATGGAGAGCGAGCAGAACGTGCGGCGATTATACACGCCGGCCATGCTCGCGGATCTGCTGGACGTCTCGGTCGCGACGATCCGCCTGTGGCACCGTCGCAGCCTGATCGTTCCGGCTCGCACCGTCCGCCGCTTGCCGTATTTTGATTTCCAAGAGGTCGCCACGGCGCGGCGACTGGCCCAATTGCTGGCGGCAGGGGTCTCGCCCGCTGCGATTCAGAAGAAACTGGCCGAATTATCCCGTTTTGTCCCGGAGGTGGAACGGCCGCTAGCACAGCTGTCCATTATCATCGAAGGACGGCAGCTGCTGTTGCGCCAGGGCGCCGGCTTGATCGAGCCGGGCGGTCAGATGCGGTTCGATTTCGATGCTTTCGAGGAGTCATCGGAATCGGCGGTTACCGATGCCGACGGCGCGACGCTGAGTATCGAGCAGTATCTGGCCGAGCCGAGCGTGCCGCCGGCCAAAGAAGAGGTGCTGGACATGGCGGCCCAGTTCGAGGACGACGGCCGCCTGGAAGACGCCGCAGAGATGTACCGCGTGGCCCTGTCCGCCAGCGGTCCGGCACCGGAGATCTGTTTCCAGTTGGCCGAGCTGCTCTATCGGATGGGCGATCTCGCTGGGGCTCGCGAGCGGTATTACATGGCGATCGAACTGGACGAGGACTACGTCGAAGCTCGCGCGAATCTGGGCTGTGTGCTGGCCGAACTCGGTCAACCCGACCTGGCGATTTCCGCTTTTCAGGGCGCGCTGAAGTACCACTCGGACTTTCCCGACGCGCATTTCCACCTGGCTCGGACTCTGGACGAATTGGACCGGCGCGACGAAGCGGAGGATCACTGGCGGAAATTCCTGGCCCTGGCCCCCGACAGCCCCTGGGCCGAGGAAGCCGCGAGCCGGCTGGATAACGTCGAACCCGAATGATGCATGGAAACGCAGCGCAGCCACAGTGACGCTGCGCAGCAGCACACGAAACACGCTGCGTCCGCCTTGTCCATGACTTTGTCCCGCTTGTGATCTCCCCTATAATCCTGCCATCCATGGTCTTGTCCCTCAACCTTTGCCACCCACGGTTCTTAACCGCCCATGATTATCTTCCGCACCACTCGGCGCCGCTTATCCCAACTGGTCGCCTGTCTGTGTCTGGTCGCCTGCGTCTGCGCCGCCGGCGCGAGCGAGCCCCGAATCTGGCGCGACAAAGTCGTTCCGCATTGGTCTGCCGACCGCACGCGATTCTGGTATCGCAACGAACTGCGCAACGGGGGCCGTGAGTTCATCCTGGTGGACGCTTCCCAGGCGACGCGTCAACCGGCCTTTGATCACGCCCGCGTGGCCGAGGCGTTGAGTACGTCGCTGAACCGCACGGTGACGGCGGACAAGCTGCCTATCGATCGACTGGCATTCGAGGCCGATGGCGCGATCGTGCTGCGGGGCCGAAACCAGGCTTGGCGGCTGGACCTGACGACGTACGCGTTGCACGAGGTCACTGCGGCCGAGGAGCCGGGCGAGTCGTTGCCCGCGGGGCGGCGGCCCCGCCCGTCAAGTCGTACCGGCGCTGAGACGAGCGTCACGTTTGTGAACGATACGTCCAGCGAGATCGTCCTCTTCTGGCTCGATTCGCAAGGCCAGCGGCGCCGCTATTCCGCCGTGGCCCCGGGCGAACAGCATCGTCAGCACACCTACGCCGGCCACATCTGGCTGGTCACCGGCGTCGGCGGCGCAACGCTGGGGGTCTTCGAGGCAGCGGAGGAGGATTCCCGAGCCGTGCTCGCTGCCGACGGCACGGCGCCGCGGCAGGATCCGCTGCCGCCGCAACGGCAACCGCGGCGGAGCGGCCGAAATCCCCAGTCGCCGGACGGAAAATGGCTGGCCATCGTCCGCGACCACAATCTCTATCTGCGGGCCGCCGAGACGGGCGAAGAGTTTACCCTCAGTAGCGACGGCCGGTCCGACGACCGCTACGAAACGGGGAACCTGTGGTGGTCCCCGGACTCGCAAAAGCTCGTCGCGCTGCGCACCGAGCCGGCCCAGGAGCATCCGGTTCATCTCGTCGAGTCCTCGCCGCGGGACCAGTTGCAGCCCAAACTCCGCTCGTTCGATTATCTCAAGCCGGGTGATCGCGTCGCACATCCCCGGCCTCAGCTGTTTCACGCTGCGACGCAGCAGCAGGTCGAGATCGCTGACGAATTGTTCGCCAATCCGTGGAGTATCACCGAACCTCGCTGGTCGGCGGACAGTTCGCGGTTGACGTTTATCTACAACCAGCGGGGCCATCAGGTGCTGCGGCTCGTCGCCGTCGACGCCGCCAGCGGGGCAGCACAGGCCCTTGTGGACGAACGGAGCGAGACGTTTGTCTGCTATTCCGGCAAGTTCTTCTGCTATTGGCTGGGCGACGACGAACTGGTCTGGATGTCGGAGCGGGACGGCTGGAACCACCTGTGGCTGGTCGATGCGCGAACCGGCCAGGTGAAGAACCAGATCACCGAGGGGCCGTGGGTCGTGCAAGACGTGGTCCACGTGGACGAGCAGCAGCGGCAGGTCTGGTTTCGAGCCGGCGGCGTTTATGCCGCCCAGGATCCGTACTACACGCACTTCTGCCGCGTGAACTTGGACGGCAGCGGCATGACCGTGCTGACCGAGGCGGACGGAGATCATCGCGAGCAGTGGTCGCCGGGCGAGGCCTGCTTCCTGGCCACTTGGTCGCGCGTCGACCAGCCGCCGGTGACCGAATTGCGCAACAGCCAGGACGGTCGCCTGCTGTGCCTGCTGGAAGAGGCCGATGCGAGCGAAGTGCTGGCCCAGCGGGGCGGCCGCTGGCCACAGCGGTTCACGGCCAAGGGGCGAGACGGAACCACCGATATTTACGGCGTCCTGATTCGGCCCCGCGATTTCGATCCGGCCAAGAAGTATCCGGTTGTGGAGAACATCTACGCCGGCCCGCAAGGCTTCTTTACGCCCAAATCGTTTCGCGCCCGCTACGCTCACCAGCAGCGGATCGCCGACATGGGCCTGATCGTCGTCCAGTGCGACGGCATGGGTACGGCGGGGCGCTCGAAGGAATTCCACGACGTCTGCTGGCAGAACCTGCGCGATGCCGGCTTTCCCGACCGCATCGCGTGGATCAAAGCGGCGGCGGCCGCGCATCCGGAAATGGACCTGTCGCGGGTGGGCATTTATGGCGGTTCGGCCGGCGGCCAGAACGCGCTGGCAGCGCTGCTGTGGCACGGCGATTTCTATCACGTGGCCGTCGCCGACTGTGGCTGTCACGACAACCGCATGGACAAGATCTGGTGGAATGAACAATGGCTGGGCTGGCCCGTCGGCCAGCAATACGAGGACAGCTCGAACGTCGTCCACGCGGATCGGCTGCAGGGCCAGCTGATGCTGATCGTGGGCGAACTGGATCAAAACGTCGATCCGGCTTCGACCATGCAGGTCGTGAACGCCTTGCAGCGGGCGGACAAGGACTTTGATCTGGTGATCGTCACGGGCACGGGGCACGGCGCCGCCGAGACCCCCTACGGCTCGCGTCGCCGCGCGGACTTTCTTGCCCGGCACCTGCTGGGCGACGGCGGACAGCAGACGCTCCGATCCAGTTCGCATGGGCGGTGAAATTCGGTCCCGGCGGTTTGGGTGATTGATCCAGCGAGTGCGACGGGCTTGAGGCGATTATGCATCTGACTATCTTTCTGACTGTCTTTCGCCGTTTCGGAATCGGGGCACGTCTGCTATCATCAACTGCCCTTGCTCAAATTGGCAGATACAAGGACAATCGGTGGCAAGTTCGGGCAATCGAGCACGAAGCTCCAGCGGGTGTCCACGTGTTTGGAAGTTAGCGATGCCAGTGGCTGTTGAAACCAAAGTTCGCCTCCGGTTCCAGGATCTGACGCGTCAATGGAAGGCGCAATCCAGGTATCTTTCGAATACCGCGCAGATGGCCATGCTCTGGCCGTATCAACAGATCATCGGCCTTGGGGCCGTCGCGGTGCCGCTGATTTTGGCCGAGTTGCAGCGGGAGACCGATCACTGGTTCTGGGCGTTGCAAGCGCTCACAGGCGAGAACCCCGTTCCGAGCGAAGTCGCTGGTGATGTGGAAGCTGCGGCTGCAGCCTGGTTGCGATGGGGACGGGAGAAGGGGCTGGATGGCTGAAGCGTTTCCGCGTCTGACAGAATCCCGCTACCGCGGCACCAGTCCACCGGACGGCCGGTACAACTGCGTAGCTTGGGCAGTAGGAGACAGCCAGCATTGGTGGCAGCCGATTTGGTTTCTTCTACACGCACGCCGCCCGGCAACTCGCGAGCGGTAAGTGGACCAGCAAGCTCGGCAAAGCGGAAGACATCGAACACGACTCCCCGGATGACGTGGCCGGCGGTCTTTATGGTGAAGTCGTCCAGCTCATGAGACGCGCATGTCCCGTAACGGAATGAGCAAACCGCTGGTCCTCGCGCCGTCGAGCGTCCTGCAATGGCAGAATCCCAATCAGGACTTGCCTCCTGCCAGAAACTGGCCATCTACGGCGGCAAACCCAGCAGTTCGCCTATCCACGACTCAGCAACTGCTGCTTTCCCCCGTCTGAGGTTTGGTCGATGAACCCATCGCCTGAACCACGTGCCGGAACTCGGTACGTCTGCGTGAACCCATCAAGGATCAACTAGCCCTGAACGAATCAAGGCGTGGGCAAATGCGGCTGCCGTCTGGCAGGCGTACGGCGGAGATACGGATCTGGTGATCGTCACGGGCACCGGACACGGGCCGCCGAGCCCCCCTACGGCTCGCGTCGCCGCGCGGACTTTCTTGCCCGGCACTTGTTGGGCAGGTAGGAGGCGAAATCCGTTTCAGCCAACGGCCCCGCCGTTCTACCGACCGACCACTTGGACTTGAGATTGCCTCCCCGTTCTGTCGATCAGGGAGAAGCCTTCTTCGAAGCGTTCCGCCCGTTGGACCGGCGAACGCCTGGCGTGGAACTGGCCTGCGCGGAAGGCCGTGGCAATCGCGGCGGGGATCTCGGCTTCGGCCAGCACCAACGCCGCCCGACTCTGTGTCACCCTGGCCGTCATTTCCTGCTGGCGTGCGACCGCGTCGGCACGACGCACCTCGGCGCGAGCTTGCGCCATGCGCATGTCCGCTTCGGCCTGGTCGGTCTGCAAACGGGCGCCGATGTTCTCGCCGACATCGATATCCGCGATATCGATCGAGACGATTTCAAACGCCGTATTCGCGTCCAGTCCCCGTTCCAGCACGCCTTTGGAAATGCTGTCGGGCATCGCCAGCACTTCCATATGCGTTTCGGCAGACCCGATCGCGCTCACGATCCCCTGGCCCACACGGGCAATGATCGTTTCCTCGGTCGCCCCGCCAATCAACTGCAGCAGATTCGTGCGGACCGTCACCCGCACGTGAATCCGCAACTCGATCCCGTTCTTGGCCACGGCGCTCAGCGTGGTCCTGCCGCTGCGCTGCGGTTCCGGACAGTCGATCACTTTGGGCGACACGCTGGTGCGTACCGCATCCAACACGTCTCGGCCGGCCAGATCGACCGCCGCCGCACGGTCGAAGTCCAAGTCGATGCCGGCACGATGCGCGGCGATGATCGCGCGAAGCACTCGCGTGACATCGCCTCCCGCCAGAAAATGGGCTTCCAGACGGGCGGTGCTCATGCCCCGTTGCCGGTCGATGTTCAGGCCCGCTTGATGGCCCATGATTTTGGCGGTGACGATCATCCCGGGCTGGACCTGACGGAAACTCATGCCGATCAAACTCATCAGGCTCACGTCGGCGCCGCACATGTAGGCCTGAAGCCAAAGCATGCCGTACCTGCCCATCGCCGCCACGATCACCACACCGAACAGCACGGCCACAGCGATCCCGGCCATGAGCAAGTTCCCCCAGACATCGAAGGCGGCCAGCAGGGCAAAGGGTTCAAACATTATGGGCTCCTCGTTTTGCTTTCCGATCGTGCCTGCCGGTCGGTTTCCCAGCGCAAAAAAAACCGACGTGTCCGAGCACCCCAAAGGCAGACGGACACGTCGGTTTACTCGTCAACGAGCCTCCCGGCCCAGCCGGGCTGCCCTTTGTCTAGTCATCCGACAACCTGCAGAAGACTGCGGGAGCCGCCGTCGGATTCCGGACCGAGGGTTGACGACAGCGACTCATCTCGCCGTATTATTGTACAGCTCGGAGCGGGGAAAACAAGCAGACGGCGATTTGCGAAAGGCAATTCCTTCCGGTCGCCCCAGCCGCCTTCGCCGCTTGGCCCGTTTCGAATGGCCCTTCGGTATCGTACCATGCAGGGGAAGTGTGCTACAATTCTCTCCGTTTGCATCCTGCAGATCCAGCAAGATACCGAGGAGTTGCCCATGGTTCGTTGCCTTTTCTCCTGCGTGGTGTTGTTGGCCGTCGGCGGTGGTCCGGCGGTCTTCGGCGGCGACGAACCGGTCGCCAGTTTCACGTTGCGGGCCGACTGGTTCGACCGCGGAAACGTGCGGATCAGCTTGCCGGGCCAATCGTATGCCGACAAGTACCCCTGCATCTGGAATGCCGGTCAGTTGCCGAACCAGGCTGAGTACGAGGTGGATTTTCCGGTGACGGCCCACTATCAAGTGGCCGCGCTGTACACGGCCGACAGTTCGCGGCCGGTGGAGATCTATCTCGATGACAAGAAAATCCATCACGGCTTGGCGTCGGTCACGGGAACCTGGCAGACCTCCGGGGCCCGGTGGGAACCGCAAACCACGGTGTTCGTGACCGCCGGAAAACACACCATCCGCCTGCTGTGCCCCGGTCCGTGCATGCCGCACATCTGCGCGCTGCGGTTCGATTCACCGCTGGCTTTTCCCGACCAGTGGAAGCTTGCGCGCCGCGTCCACCGCCCGCCCGCCGGCGTGATCGAGCCGCTGGTGCCCAAGGCCCATCGGCTGCTGGCCATCGCCCAACAGGAGCCGCAAGCGGAATTGCGCGTCGAGACGCTCGACGCAGCGGCCGCGATCACCGTCGGACCTGCCCAACGCGATGAACTGTTACGGGACGCGTTGGCCGGCGACCAACCGCGGACCCCGTGGGTCGGACGCATCACCGTCGCACGGCCGGGACAGACGCCCGAGACGGAACTGCTGGCGCTGGACGCCGTCAACGTGCGCCGCATGCTGGAACACGCCGAGCGGCTGATCGACGACTATCGCACCTTGGCCGGCGCGCCGAGCGGCCACCTGGAGCCGTCGCGACCGCTGCTGCACGCGATCGCCGCAGAACTGGACCAGTTGGAACAAGAGGCGGACGGCCCCGACCGCGCCGCGCGCTTGCTGCAGGCCCATCTGGCCGCATTTCGCCTGGAATCCCAAATCGTCCGCGGCAACCCCCTGCTGGATTTCGACCGCCTGCTGGTCGTCCGCCGCAGCGTCGGCAGCCCGGCACTCGGCCTGCCGCAAAACTGGCAGAGCAACTGCGTCTTGCCGGCGTCCGGGTTCGACAACGAGATCGCCATCCTCTCGCCCCTGACGCCCGCCGCCCCGCTAACAACGCTGTACCGGCCGCAGCAGCCGGTGTTCGTCGGCGACGTCGATCTGCACTTCGACGCGGACCACCTGCTGTTCTCGTCCATCGGCACGCATGGCCGCTGGCAGGTGTTCGAGATCCGCAGCGACGGCAGCGGACTGCGGCAGGTGACGCCGGGCGAGCATGCGGACGTGAACAACTATGATGCCTGCTACTTGCCGGACGAGCGGATCATTTTTTCCTCGACCGCCTGCATCGCTGCGGTGCCGTGCGTCAACGGCAGCACGCTGGTGGCCAACTTGTACCGCATGGATCCGGACGGCCGGAACATCCGCCAGCTGTGTTTCGACCAGGAGCACAACTGGTGCCCGACGATGCTGCCCAACGGGCGCGTGATGTACCTGCGCTGGGAATACACCGATACGCCTCACGCCCACGATCGGGTCCTGTTCCAAATGAACCCGGACGGCACCGGCCAGATGGAGTACTATGGCAGCAACTCGTACTGGCCCAACTCGCTGTTCTACGCCCGACCGATCCCCGGCCAGCCGACCCAGTTCGCCGGCATCGTCGGCGGCCATCACGGCGTGCCGCGGATGGGCGAGCTGGTGCTGTTCGACGTGGCGCGCGGACGGCGCGAAGCGGACGGCGCGGTCCAGCGGATTCCGGGCTTTGGCCAGAAGGTCGAACCGATCATCGACGACAACCTGGTGGACGCTTCCTGGCCCAAGTTCCTGCATCCCTTCCCGTTGAATGAACGGTATTTCCTGGTCGCCGCCCAGCAGACGCCCCATGCGCTGTGGGGTATCTACCTGGTCGACGTGTTCGACGGCATGTACTTGTTGCGCGAGGAGCCCGGTTACGCGTTGCTCGAGCCCGTTCCGTTGCGGTCGACCCCTCGACCGCCGGTGATCCCCGACAAAGTGGACCTCAGCAGCCGGGAAGGGATGGTGTACCTGTCGGACATCTACGCCGGCGGCGGACTGGCGGGCGTGCCGCGGGGAGCGGTCAAGCAGTTGCGGGTGCTGAGTTATCACTACTTGTATCCCGGCATGGGCGGGCCGCAGGGCGTGATCGGCATGGAGGGACCGTGGGACATCAAACGCATCCTAGGGACGGTGCCGGTCGAACCGGACGGCTCGGCCGTGTTCCGCGTGCCCGCCAACACGCCGATCTCCATCCAGCCGTTGGACGAGGACGGCAAATCGCTGCAGTTGATGCGCAGCTGGTTGACGGCCATGCCCGGCGAAGTGATCTCCTGCGTGGGGTGCCACGAAAGTCAAAGCTCCGGGCCGCCCAGCAAGCGGACGCTGGCCGGCATCCGGCCGCCGTCGGAGATCGCGCCGTGGTACGGGCCGGCGCGCGGGTTCAACTTTGCGCGGGAAGTCCAGCCGGTGCTGGACCGGTACTGTGTCGGCTGTCACGACGGCCAACCGCGGCCCGACGGAACGGCCCCGGCCGACTTGCGCGGCCTGGAAAAGATCACCGGCTATACAAGTCAGTTCCACTACGGCGCCCATGACGCCGGGCACTTCTCCACGTCCTATGCCCAGTTGCATCGCTACGTCCGCCGTCCGGGGTTGGAAAGCGATTATCACATGCTGGTGCCGATGGAATACCACGCCGACACGACGCGACTGGTCCAATTGTTGCGCAAGGGACATCATGGCGTGCGGCTGGATGCGGAAGCCTGGGATCGGCTGATCACCTGGATCGACCTGAATGCGCCGTACCACGGCACGTGGATCGAAATCGCCGGCGAAGCCCGAGTCAGGCCGCTGGCCCAGCGGCGCCGCGAACTGATGCGATTATACGCCGGCATGGACGTCGACTTTGAAGCGATCCACGTCTCGGCCGGCGGTCCCATAACGCCCGTGATCCCCGATCCGCCGGTGCCCGCGCCCGCCGTCGCCGTCCGGGCGTCGGGGTGGCCGTTCGACGCGGCCGAAGCTCAACGACGTCAAGCCGCGTTGGGATGGCCGCCACAGACGGTCGCTCTGGGCGACGACCTGTCGCTCGACCTGGTTGCCATCCCGCCGGGCGAGTTCGTCATGGGGGACGACGCGGGCGATCCGGACGAACAGCCCCGGACCGTGGTGCGAATTGACCAGCCGTTTTGGATCGGCCGGTGCGAGGTGACGAACGAGCAATTCGCCCAATTCGATCCGTCGCACGACAGCCGCGTCGAATCGAAACACGCCATGCAATTCGGCGTCCGCGGTTTCTATGTGAACGGACCGAACCAGCCGGTCGTACGTGTGTCGTGGGAACGGGCGACGGCTTTTTGCCAATGGCTGAGCGCCAAGACCGGACGGCGGTTCCAATTGCCGACCGAAGCGCAGTGGGAGTACGCTTGCCGCGCCGGCGCCGACACGCCGTTCTCGTTCGGCGATCGGGCGGCGGATTTCTCGCCGCACGCCAACATGGCCGATTTGATGCTCCGCGAGGTTGTCTGCGACCCGTACAACAAAGTCCGCGCGCCGTTCGCCAATCCCGGCCCGTATGACGATTGGATTCCAAAAGACGAACGTTTCAACGACGGCGGGTTCGTATCCGAAGACGTCGGCCGCTGGCAACCCAACGCCTGGGGATTGTGCGACATGCACGGCAACGTCTCCGAGTGGACGCGTTCCGCGTATCG
>Ga0351892_10248_pt1 | contig 17384 bp, 8 predicted proteins | sample TotcelFGM3001K14_FD_206763 | JGI IMG/M metagenome (GOLD analysis project Ga0351892, IMG submission 206763) | Enriched cells from coal bed in the Powder River Basin, Montana, United States - Total cells FGM rep3 HSBNCT.FGM.300.1.K14 ... | reverse complement strand
ATTCAAATACCGGCCACTGTTTTTGCAGGACATGGATAAAAAAGAATTTTAAACCACAGTAGCAGATATTGAGAGTGCTGGCGGACCATTTTGAAGTATTGCGACGGTACAGGAAATAGTCTTTCAGCTCCTGTTCCGTAATTTGCAGAGGATCTTTGTTGACGTATTCCAGAAGTTGACGAACGGATCTGGCATAACTTTCCTGGGTTTTGTCACCCTTACCGGCCAGTTGCAAAGCATTGATGGTTTTGGTGTACCAGGGGGTCTGAAGCGTGTGTGACATGATATCTCTCCTTTTTGTTATGGTTATGGAAAACCCTGAGGAGAGATATCATTTTCCCATCGCAAATGGGATTGCAGATTAAAAATGACCAGGCGTGAAGCCTGTCAGAATTTTAAGCACCGGCTTTGGAGTACGGCAACTGCCGCGAAGCGGCTTACTTGAACCTGGCATTGGCTTTCTGTGTTTGGTGCAGTGTCCGGGAAGCATCATTATGAAAACATTTGATGCCATCCGGATGTTTCGGGATAAAGGGATCGTGGTGATTGGTGGATTTCATTCACCTATGGAGCGGGAATGCCTGGATTTGCTGCTGCGCGGCAATCCGCCGGTCATTCTCTATTCCCAACGTGTATCTACCGAAGAGGAGAGACCTTGGTCAGTGAGGTTGACGGGCGCGTCGTCGGATTTATCTCGCTCCTCGGGCACGAGGTCAGTGCAGTATTCGTCGATCCGGGATCGAACTGGCGCTCATGGGCCGAGCACGAACCTTGCGAGGAGAGCTCGATGTGTTTGAGAGGAACCTGCTGGGCCGAACATTCCACGCAAAGTTGGTCAATGCACCAGAAGGCCCACAATCAGACATGCCTCGAAGCCATGCGGCTCCGGCTGGCAGCTAACGATCCGCGTTTAATGTAGACAACTCTTTTGTTATAGTATAGCTTTCCAGATAAAGATTTTGGGTGCGTTATCGGTCGGTGATGGCCGAGAAAAAAGCCTATCCCCTCCCTGCTGCCTTCCCAAAATCATTATCTGAAAAGCTATAGTTGAATGGAGATTAGGCTAATGCTCAAAGTGTATCTTGACAATTGTGTATTTAATCGGCCCTTTGATGATCAAAGTCAAATCCGGATAAAACTTGAAACCGAAGCCAAGTTATTTATCCAAGACCAAATCAAACAACAGCGTATCGGTTTAATTTGGTCCTATATTTTGCAGTTGGAAAACGCTCATAATCCGTTTGAAGAACGGCGGGTAGCGATTCGCCAATGGCAAAGCTTATCCCAGATGGACATTGGCGAAACAGAAACGGTATTGAGGAAGGCGCATTTGATACAAGCTTTGGGGTTGAAAAGCAAGGATGCTCTGCATATTGCTTGTGCGATAGAGGCCGAAGCGAATTGTTTCATCACGACTGACGATTTAATCATCAGGAGACTATGCGATTTTTCGGATGTGCGAGTTGTGGATCCCATAGATTTCATTGCTTATCTGGAGGGAAGAAAATGATTACAGATACGGAGCTCAAAGTGCAAGGAATAGAAACGTTAATCAAGGCATTAGGCGAATTGAACACAGAACGATTTATTACGCTGCTCTTACGGGAACCCTTTGATTACACCAAATGGCAACGTACTTTGTGGAAAGATAAAAGCATAGAAGAAATCAGTCAAATGGCTATGCAAAACCGCCGAAACTCATAATGACTTTGTACATGCTCAGGAGACGTTCTCACTATTTAATCTTAATTTCGTCCCTTGCTTTTGATATTCAGAACGCATGCAACGACAATCACGAATCGATGCACCCGGCACCCTTCACCATGTGATTGGAAGGGGGATCAACCGCCAGAAGATATTCCTGGATGATGATGACAGAAGGGATTTTCTGGACCACCTGGCTACCCTTTTAACAGATTCCGGAATCCGGTGCCTGGCATGGGCGATGCTGGACAACCACTGTCACCTTCTGCTCAGAACCGGAATCGTATCTGTTTCGACTCTGATGAGAAGGCTTCTGACCGGTTATGCGGTATCACATAACCGGCGCCACAACCGATCCGGTCATCTTTTCCAGAACCGGTTCGCCTTCATTTTTTTCCCCATATTTCTATTCAAAAATCATATATTCCCCAACATTGCAAATAGTTGTTGAAAAAGGACTTTCAGTGTGCCATAGGCTGTGACACCCGGATTTCCTCAATCCGGCTCATTCCAGTTATCTGCTGCGTATTCTGGGACAACCCTATGGAAAAGGCAAAACGCCCAATGCCAGGTATGGGGATATCATGCAGGCCATGAAATCTGTCCGGCTCACATCAACAGCCGACTCCCGGTTCATCCGCTTTTCCGACGCCCACCGCGGCGACGGCACCGGCGCAGACGACTTTGCCGCCAATTCCCTCATCTTCAAAACCCGGCGGGGAATGCTCAATAACGCTCAGATTGTATCCGCTGAAAGCCTCCATCTCAAAGCGTTAACGTGTTACCGAAGTTGAAATCTGAAAGTCGATAATCCGGCAACTGGAATCGAAAGGATAACCCATGAAATCCGTCCGCAACGCCTGTCATCTTCAACCCAATGCTCTGGAAATCACGGTTGGCGACCAGATCGAGCAACTGGACCAGATCGTTCAATGCACAGATGGACGTGAATATTTTTCCAAAACGCATATCACAGGCGGCATGAAAACCCTGTTGACCCGGGGCATCGCGCGTCTGGCCGGGAAATCCAACGATACGGTATTCCATTTGAAACAGGCCATGGGCGGTGGAAAGACCCATCTGATGGTGGGCTTCGGACTGCTGGCCAAAGACCCGGACCTCCGGCGCCAACTTGTCGGCGATATTTCCGGCCAGGGCGATTTTGCCGCAGCCCGGATTGCCGCGTTCAATGGCCGGAACAATCCGAAAACCTATTTCTGGGGGGAGCTGGCCCGGCAGTTGAAAAAGGAGGGGCTCTTCCGGGAATTCTGGGAATCCGGTCCCGGCGCCCCGGATGAATCAGACTGGCTGAATCTGTTTGAGGGAAGTGACCCGATGCTGATTCTGCTGGATGAAATGCCCCCGTATTTTCACTACTACAGCACCCAGGCACTGGGAATGGGCACCATTGCGGATGTCGTTACCCGCGCATTTTCCAACATGCTCACCGCCGCATCCAAAAAGAAGAATGTCTGTATCGTGGTGTCGGATTTGCGGGCCGCCTATGACACGGGTGGAAAGCTGATCCAGACCGCCCTGGATGATGCCGCACAGGAACTGGGCCGGGCTGAAATCAGCATCACGCCGGTGAATCTGGAATCGAACGAGGTGTATGAGATTCTCCGGAAACGCCTCTTTATTTCCCTGCCCGATCCATCCGAAATCGCGGATGTGGCGGCGGCCTTTGCCACCAGCCTGTCCGAGGCGGCCCGCGCCAAATCCGTGGAGCGCAGTGCAGAGGCCATTGCCGGTGAAATTGAAACGACCTATCCGTTTCATCCGTCCTTCAAAAGCCTTGTGGCCCTGTTCAAGGAAAATGAAAAGTTCAAGCAGACCCGGGGCCTGATGGAGCTGGTTTCCCGACTGCTGAAATCGGTTTGGGAAAGCCGGGAGGACATCTATCTGATCGGTGCCCAGCATTTTGACCTGTCCATTCCTGACGTACGGGAAAAACTGGCCGAAATATCCGACATGCGCGATGTCATCGCCCGGGACCTGTGGGATTCGACCGGAAGCGCCCATGCCCAGTTGATCGACATTGCCGGTTCCAACGGATATGCTTCGCAGGTTGGCGCCCTGGTCCTGACAGCCAGCCTTTCCACCGCGGTCAATTCGATCCGGGGACTGTCCGAAGCAGAAGTCCTTCAGTGTCTGATCGACCCCATTCATCCGCCCGGCGGATACCGGACAGCACTCCATGCCCTCAGTCAAAATGCCTGGTACCTGCATCAGACCCAGGAAGGCCGAAGCTATTTCGATCATCAGGAAAATCTGACCAAAAAATTGCAGGGGTATGCCGACAAGGCTCCGCAGAACCGGGTGGATGAGCTGATCCGTCACCGCCTGACCGAAATGTATCAGCCCACGACCCGGGAGGCATATGAAAAACTGCTGCCGCTGCCCGAAATGGATGAAGCGTCAAGCGCCCTGAAAATCTCCCGGACCCTGTTGATCATCAGCCCGGATGGCACGGTTCCACCCGAAATTGTGAAGCAGTTTTTTGAAAACCTGGTCAACCGGAACAACCTGCTGGTGTTGACTGGCGAGAAATCCCGGATGGCCAGTCTGGAAAAATCGGCCCGTCATGTGTATGCCGTGACCCGTGCCGACCCGGAAATTTCGCCCACCCATCCCCAGAGAAAGGAGCTGGATGACAGAAAAGCCCAGTATCAGCAGGATTTTCAGGCAACGGTTCTGAATGTGTTTGACCGGGTATTGTTTCCCGGTTCCATGAAGAATGCCGATGTGCTGCGATCCAAGCCGCTTGACAGCACCTATCCCAGCAATGAGCCCTACAATGGCGAAAAGCAGATTATCAAAACCCTGACCGCAGACCCCATCAAACTCTATACCGGGATACCGGAAAATTTCGATGCCCTGCGGGCCCGGGCCGAGCAACTGCTGTTTGGAAACCCGGACGATGTCCGGAAAACCGATCTGCTGGACCGGATGCGCCAGAAAACCGCCATGCCCTGGCTGCCTCCCAAAGGGCTGGACCGGCTGATTCAGGAAGCCTGCCAGCGTGGTTTATGGGAAGATTTGGGAAACGGCATGATCACGAGAAAGCCCAAACCCAAAATGACCCGAGTCGTATTTCGCGAAGAAACCGCTCCGGATGACCAGGGACGGGTACGCCTGAAGGTGGACGCGGAAAATGCCGGCAGCGCGCCCCGGATTCATTATCAGGAAGATGGAACCGTCACCCCGGAAAGTCCGGTCCTGTCGGAAAACACCCTGACGACATCGGCGCTTCGGGTGCAGTTTCTGGCAATCGATCCCACCGGAAAAAATCAGACCGGCCCCCCGGAATCCTGGACCAACAGCCTGATCATCCGGAACCACTTCGATGAATCCGCCAGACAGGTGTCCCTGTTTGTGGCCCCCAAAGGAACCATCCGATATACACTGGATGGGTCCGAGGCCCGAAACGGCACGGAATATACCGGGCCATTTCAGGTTCCGGATACTGCCATCACCGTATATGTGTTTGCCGAATGCGACGGCCTCGAACCAGAAAAGAGGACATTTCAGTTTCCGGCATCCGGCCAGAACAAGGTGATCATCATTCGGGAAAAACCGGCCATTTTTCAAAGCGCTGTACCCAAACCCCTTGACAATGCCGCCAAAACCTGGGAGGGCCTGAAGATGGCCAGGGACATGGGAATTACGTTTGAAAAAGTAACCCTGAACATTGGCTCCGCCCCTTCCGTGGTCCATCTGTCCATTGGTGCGATGAAGACGGATCCCGAATTCATCGAAAAAACCCTGTCTCATCTGCAAACCATTGTTCCGGCCAACTCGCCGGTGATTATGACATTTCAAAAGGCCCATGTTCCCACCGGATTCGATCTGGAGCAGTTTTGCCAGAAAATGGGCATTGGCGTCGGACAAGACGAGGTTGTACAGGAATGAGCCAAACCAACCATTTTGGCGCACCTGTAGAATTGGGCCGGCACCATTTCTATGTGATCATACCGGCAGATTCCAGTCTGGCCATCCGGATTGTGGAGGATTACGGCTATGAGGGGGATGACCAGCGGGGTGGTGTCACCGTTGTTCGGGTGATCCTGGCACGCCAATTGTGGGCCAAAATCCGGGATGTGGCCCGGCGGGATTTCAATGACCGGCTGAAAGCCAAAAAACAGGGAACCGGTTCGTGGAATACCGGTACGGTAAGAATGGACCGGTTTCTGGGCCGGGAGTTGTGTGTTCTGGCCTGGGCTGCCGAACATGCCACCCCGGATGAATGCCGGATCATCGCGCAAAAATGGCTGGCCCTGCGGCCCGAAGAACGCTGGTGGCTCTATTCCAAGACATCTTCCGAGGCCGGTCTGGCCGATCAGATGAACAAGGGGTGGCGCAAGGCCCTGTATTGCGCGCTGTCCGACGGCAGCGCCATCCAGGTTGGGCCGAAAATAAGCCCCAAAGTCAAAAAACAGGAAGAACAGGAAAACATGCGCCTGTTTGACCTGATGAAAGGAAATGTCTGATCATGCAGGAATCCAGATTGCGTGCACTGCTGAAAGAGGGAGAAGGCCTGCGGGTGGAGTTCAAATCCTGCAAACAGGGGCTGAACCGGAATGTGTATGAAACCGTATGCGCATTTCTGAACCGGTATGGCGGAGAGATGCTGCTAGGTGTGGATGACAAAGGCGTGATTACCGGTATCGATCCGGAATTCATCGATCAGATGAAAAAGGATTTTATCACTGCCGCAAACAACCCTCAAAAAATCAATCCATCCGTTTATCTCTCCGTGGAGGAAGTGCATATCGACGGGAAGCAACTCCTGTATGTTTTTGTACCGCAAAGTTCCCAGGTGCACACCTGCAACGGCAAAATCTTTGACCGGAACCATGAAGCCGATGTGGATATTACCGGTAAAAACACGCTGATCTCCGCCCTGTACATCAACAAACAAACCACTTATACCGAAAACAAGGTCTATCCCTATTGCGAAATGTCCGACCTGCGGGCTGATTTGATCGCGTTCGCACGGCGCCAGGCAGTTTTTCAAAAGAGCAGTCACCCCTGGGAAAATATGGATGACATGGCTATTCTGAAAAGTGCAAAGGTGTATCTGAAGGACTATCAGACCGGCAAAGAGGGATTCAGCCTTGCGGGTATTTTGCTGTTCGGCAGGGATGAAACGATTCTGTCGGTTATCCCCCACCACAAAACCGACCTGATTCTGCGTCGGGACAACCTGGATCGCTATGACGACCGGGATGATGTGCGGACCAACCTCATCGAAAGTTACGACCGGATTATCGCCTTTGGACAGAAGCACCTTTCCGACCCCTTTTATCTGGAAGGGGTTCAGCGAATCAGTGTCCGGGACAAAATCATGCGAGAAATCGCTTCCAACATCCTGATTCACCGGGAATATGTAAAGGCATTTCCTGCAAAGATCATCATCGAGAAAAGCCGGATACTGGCCGAAAACGGCAACCGGGCTGTCAATTACGGCCCCATCGATCCGGACCATTTTACCCCGTGCCCCAAAAATCCGGTCATTTCCGGAGTCTTCCGGCAAATGGGCCTTGCCGATGAACTGGGTTCCGGTGTGCGGAATCTGTTCAAATACACCGCTGTATTTTCCAAGTCGCGGCCGGAAATGCTGGAAGAGGATATTTTTCGGGTGATTGTGCCCCTTACCGACCAATCTGCCGCACAAGTCACCGCACAAGATAGCGCACAAGTCACAATCCAACCTGCCATGCATGATACCATGCAAGTTACCGAGCAAGTCACCGAGCAAGCTACCGAGCAAGCTACCGACCAAGCTACCGACCAAGTCACCGACCAAGCTACCGACCAAGCTACCGCACAAGTCACCGCACAAGTCACCGCACAAGTCACCGCACAAGTCGGGATGTTTTGTATGGAGCCAAGGTCGGCCAAAGAAATTATGCGTCATATAGGCCTGAAGCACTGGAAAACATTTCAAGAAAAATACTTGAATCCCTTGATTGACGCTGAATTTCTGGAAAGAACGATACCGGACAAGCCGCAAAGTCGTCTGCAGAAATACCGCCTGACCAACAAGGGAAGATTTATCATGCAAGGACAATCTAATGCTGAAACCCTTTGACTGGAAAGACCGCCCGGCCCTGATTGAACACCTGATGCCGGTTCAAAAAATATCTGTCGAAAGTTTCAAAGAACAGATGGCCGGTTCCGGCAAAACCTTGACAGCATTGGGTAGTTACTGGAAAGGCCGCAAGCCCCTGATTCTGAACAAGGCCTGCATTCTGGGATGTCTGTTGCCGGCCACAGATAATCCGCTGAACGACCTGGAAATTTTTGAAATGCTGATGGGCATGGATGCGCTTTCCATGCAGAAACGGATTGAAGCCACCTTGCCCGCTTCCAAACAGCATACCGTCGGTGACTTTTTGGTGTTGACCTATCTGGAACAGGTCCGTCAGGCCAAACGGTGTGAAGAACTGTCCGATGATCTGTTCGCTCACATCTGGTCATCGGTCAATGCCCATCTGGGTACATCGGCATCTTCCTTTCCGGAACTGGTGGAACAGATGGGGATTGCCCGCTTTGGTCAGCGTCCCCGTGTTGCCGATGTGTTTTGCGGCAGCGGTCAAATTCCCTTTGAAGCCGCCCGACTGGGATGTGATGTCTATGCTTCGGATTTGAACCCCATTGCCTGTATGCTGACGTGGGGAGCGTTCCATATTGTAGGAGCAAGCAGGGAAAAACGGACGGAGATGGAAAAGGCCCAAACGCAATTGGCCGAACAGGTTCAGAAGGAAATTGATGCACTGGAAATAGAGACCGATGGAAATGGCTGGCGGGCAAAGGTGTATCTGTATTGTATCGAAGTGGTCTGTCCGGAAACTGGCTGGCGCGTGCCGTTGATTCCCACCCTTATCATCAGCAAAGGATACGGCGTAGTGGCCCGCCTGGTTCCGGTACCAGCGGAAAAACGGTACGATATTGATGTCATTTATACCAGAACGGAAGATGAAATCGCTGAAGCCAAGAACGGTACAGTGCAGGATGGCGAAATGGTGCATTCGCCTGATGGTGTCACGGTATATCGCACAAAAATCAGCTCATTGCGCGGAGATTATGTTGAGGGCGGAGAAAATAAAAACCGCCTGCGTCTGTGGGAAAAATCCGACTTTATTCCCCGGCCTGACGATATTTTTCAGGAGCGGCTGTACTGTGTTCAATGGATGCGCAAAAAACCAAAAGGGAAAAAGTATGAATACCAGTTTCGGGCTGTGACTGCCGATGATCTGAAACGGGAGCAGAAGGTGATTGATTATGTGGACTTTCATCTTGCCGAATGGCAGGAAAACGGATTTGTGCCGGATATGGTGATTGAAGCAGGGGCAAAAACAGATGAGCCGATACGGACACGGGGCTGGACCCATTGGCATCATCTATTTAATTCCCGACAGTTGTTACTCCTTGGAATAATAAATAAATATAAATCTGAATTAAATTCATTATTAATGACAATGTATTCCAATTTTCTTGCACGTCTTTGTGCTTGGGAAACTACACCTGCTCGCATAAACAAAGTTGGCGAACAAGTTGGTGGAGCCAGTAATAATGCGAAACAAGTTTTTTCTAATCAAGCACTCAATACATTGTTTAATTATGGAAGCAGAACAAGCACTGATTTGAAGTGGACTGTCGAATTCAAATCTTTCCCAATAAATAAAGACTCTATAGTTGTTAAATCCCACCCTGCCCAAAATATTTGCATAATAAACGACATCTACATCACCGATCCCCCCTACGGCGATGCCGTCAAATATGAAGAAATCACCGAATTCTTCATTGCCTGGCTGCGCAAAAATCCCCCGCCCGAATTTGCAGGCTGGACATGGGACAGCCGGCGTTCCCTGGCCATTCAGGGCGAAGGCGAGGGATTCCGTCAGGGCATGGTGGCCGCATACCGGAACATGGCGGCGCACATGCCGGACAATGGTATTCAGGTGCTCATGTTTACCCATCAGAGCGGGTCCATCTGGGCCGATATGGCCAATATCATCTGGGCCAGCGGCCTGCAGGTAAGCGCGGCCTGGTATGTGGTCACCGAAACCGACTCTGCCCTGCGCCAGGGCGCCAATGTCACGGGAACGGTTTTGCTGGTCCTGCGCAAGCGGCATCAGGAACAGGAAAACTTTCGGACTGAGCTGGGCTGGGAAATCGAATCCGCGGTAAAGGAACAGATAGAAGCCCTGACCGGGCTGGATCAAAAGGTCCGGGATCAGGGCGGTGACGGCCTATATACCGATGCGGATTTGCAGATGGCCGGATATGCCGCGGCCCTGAAAGTGCTGACCGCGTATTCGGTCATCGATGGCAAAAACATGGTCATCGAGTCCGAAGCCCCGCGTCAGAAAGGGAAAAAAACCTTTGTGGATGAGCTGATCGACTTTGCGGTGCAGACTGCGGTGCAGTTTCTGGTACCCACGGGTTTTGAAAAGGAAGAATGGAGAAAGCTGGTGCCGGTGGAGCGGTTTTATCTGAAAATGACCGAGATGGAGCATAACGGCAGCAGGACCCTCGACAATTACCAGAATTTTGCCAAAGCCTTCAAGGTTCATGGCTTTGATCAGTTGATGAGCGATACATCCAAAGCCAATGCCGCGCGCCTGAAACTGTCATCCGAATTCCGGGGTTCCCTGATGTCCGGGGATACCGAAATTGCCGGTACCCCGCTGCGGGCCCTGTTGTATGCCCTGTACGAAATCAGGCAGAACGTGGATGTGGATGATGTGCTGATTCATCTGAACGACAATTGCCCCAATTACCTGCCCAACCGTCCCGTTCTGATCAAAATGGCCGGATTTCTGGCTGAAAACCGGGAGGGGCTGAAGCCCGGCAAAACCTTTCGCCCGGACCAGGAAGCCAGCGCGGCCCGTATTCTGGCCCAGGCCATTCAGAATCAGAGACTGTAGCCCATGACCCTGCGCCGATTTTCTTCCCGAACCGAACATCTGGATACCGAATTTCTGGCCAATGCCCTGCGGGGTGCGGTCAAATATTACCGGATTGCCGGATATTTTCGCAGCTCGATTTTCGAGCTGGTTGGGGAAGAGATTGCAGCCATTCCCGAAGTGCGGATACTCTGCAACTCCGAACTGGACAGGGCCGATTTTCTGGTGGCATCGGGCCGGAACCGGGCCATCAAGGAAAAATGGAATCGCGTGGATATCGAGACAGAATCCCTGATCCACCAAAACCGGTATCAACTGCTGGACCAGATTTTGCGCGCCGGCAATGTCGAGATTCGGGTTGTGCCGCGGGAGCGGCTGTTTCTGCATGGCAAGGCCGGGTCCATCCACTATCCGGATGGCACACGAAAATCCTTTGTCGGGTCGGTCAACGAGTCTGCCAGTGCATTTGCCCGAAATTACGAGCTGGTCTGGGTGGATGACGATCCGGCCAGCGCGGACTGGGTCGAGGCCGAGTTTCAGGCCCTTTGGTCTGAAGGCGTGCCCCTGCCCGAAGCCGTGCTGGAAGAAATTCACCGGGTGGCCCATCGCCGGGAAGTGACCATATCGGTCATTCCGCCGGGCAATGTTCCCGGTGCAGCCCTGGCCGAGTCTCCGATTTATCGTGGCGGTGAACAGCTTGCACCCTGGCAGCGGTCCTTTGTGACCCTGTTCTTGGAGCACCGGGAGATGTATGGCAAGACAAGGCTGCTTCTGGCCGATGAGGTCGGGGTGGGGAAAACCCTGTCCATGGCCACCAGCGCCCTGGTCAGTGTGCTCCTGGAAGATGGGCCGGTCCTGATTCTGGCCCCTTCGACCCTTCTGTTTCAATGGCAGACCGAACTGAAGGATCGGCTGGGGGTTCCGGCTGCGGTGTGGTCATCCCCCAAAAAGGTATGGCTGGGAACCGAAGGCCAGTTTCTTTCCCCAAAAAACCAGGCCCAATCCATTCGGGCCTGTCCCCACCGCATCGGCATTGTCTCCACCGGCCTGGTCATGCACCAGCGAGAGGAAGGCCAGTTTGTCCGGGAAGCCGGTATGCTGCTAAAAAACCGGTTTGGCACCGTGGTTCTGGATGAGGCACACAAGGCCCGGGCCAGGTCCGGGGGAGAATCCGGCGGGGATTTCGAACCGAATAACCTGCTGGCCTTCATGATGCGGATGGGAAAACAAACCCGGCATCTGATTCTGGGAACAGCGACCCCGATTCAGACCCGTCTGTGGGAGTTGTGGGACCTGCTGAAAATTCTGGGCAGCGGGGCCGATTTTGTGCTGGGGGATGAGCTGTCCCTGTGGCGCAAATTCGATCTGGCCCTGCCGGTCGTCATTGGCAGGAACCGGCCCGAAACTCCCCGTCAGGCGTGGGAATGGCTTCGGAATCCACTGCCGCCGGCAGGCGAACACGATGTGATCGCAAGGATCCGGAGCCATCTGCGGGTTCCGGAATCGGATTTTTACTGCGGGCATCACTATGACGACCTGGAATATCTGGTGCAGGAAATGTGGCTGTCCGAATGCCTGGTGCCGGATTTTTTCCGGCAGTTCAACCCGGTTCTCCGCCATGTGGTGTTGCGCAGGCGGCAGGAACTGGAGGAAGCTGGACTGCTGGAGCGGGTGGACGTTACCACACACCCGATTCCGGATCGGCCCTCGCTGTATCAGTACCGGTTTGCCGGTCTGGGCATTCTGACCAACAGCCCGTTTGAGGCGGCCTATCAGAAGGCCGAGGAATTTTGCCGGTTGCTGGCCAAACGGACGCCTTCATCCGGATTCATGAAAACCCTGATGCTGCAGCGGATTTGCAGCAGTTTTGCATCCGGCAGAAAGACTGCCCAGCGGATGCTGGGACGCACCATCACCGAAGAGGAAGAAGATGCGGCCGAGGATATCCGGCACATTCTTTCCGAAATTACGTTGGCAGAGGCTGCCTGTCTGCGGGAGATCGTGGCCCAGTTGTCCCGGCCCGAGGCTGTGGACTCCAAGCTGGATACGGTCCGATGGTTTCTGACCGATTTCCGGACCGATGGAAAGACCTGGCTGGAACACGGATGCATCATTTTCAGCCAGTATTATGATACTGCTGAATGGATTGCCCGGGACTTGGCGGCATCCCTTCCCGGTGAGCTGGTGGCGGTTTATGCCGGGGCCGGAAAAAGCGGCCTGTTTCTGGACCGGCAACACAATTCCGCGCCGCGGGAAAGCATCAAGGCCGGGGTGAAAAACCGGGATATCCGCCTGGTTGTCGCCACCGATGCCGCATGCGAGGGTCTGAATCTGCAGACCCTTGGCACCCTGATCAATATCGATCTGCCCTGGAATCCATCCCGTCTGGAGCAGCGCCTGGGCCGAATCCGGCGGTTTGGGCAGGCCAGGAAGACCGTCGACATGCTGAATCTGGTGTATCACGAAACCCAGGATGAAACCGTGTATTCGGTCCTGTCGGAACGCCTGCGGGACACCTATGATCTGTTCGGCAGCCTGCCGGATACCATCGAGGATGAATGGATTTCCGATGCGGAAAGCCTGAGGGACCGGATCGATGCCTACATCCATGAGCGGGATAAGGCGTGCAATGCCTTTACGGTGCGCTACCGCAGTTCCCTGGATCCCAATGCCAACCGGTGGGAACTTTGCTCGGAGGTATTGTCCCGAAAGGACATTCTGGCGGCATTGAGTGAGCCGTGGGGGTAGAGGGGGCTGTCGCGGGGGATGGACGAAATGGATCGTTTTTCAAGAATTGCTTCAAAGCTGGCCAATATCGGGAGCGGGAGTGGAAGTGGGTGTAATGGCATTGAACAGAAAACCTCCTAAAAGTCGGTTGTAGATGTTGAACAATTTTAAAAAACCAATAATATAATATAGTTCTGTCAATAATCCTTTTGGGATTCATTGACAATTATGAAAAATCCGTCATGTTGAACACAACTGTTCAATATTTTGTTAGCAAATATACCCAATCTTGGTGATTTATGAAAGCACTCGATAAACATTATCTATCACTTCAGTTTAAGCTCAAAATACATTCAAAGAGTGCAACTGAGTTTCAGAGCTTTTTTGAAAATATTATGGAAGAAGCTTTTGATGGTTTTAGGAAAATACCGTCAGGAGGTGGTGATGGTGGCAATGATGGATGGATCAGGAGCATAGGTAGATACTATCAAGTTTATTCTCCTGATGTGCCCGCTACTAAGGATTCAGAAGCTGCTAAAAAGCTAAAAGAAGATTTTGATAAATTAAAAAAGAACTGGGATTATATCGCAGAAATAAAGGAATATTATTTTGTTTACAATGATAAATATGCAGGAGCAAAAAAACCTGAAAAGGTACTATCCGAACTGAGAAAAGAAAATCCAAACATCAAATTTGATTTATTTTTAGCTAAAGACTTAGAAGATGTTTTTTTCCAATTAGACGAATCAAACATACTGGGTTTAGGCTTCAACATTGACCAAAGAATAGCTATCTCAAACGGACTTGAATATTTAAAGAAGGTGGAAATAGAGCTTGATAGGGAATATGCAAAGTATGCATTGAGAAGCTTAGAAGATGTAGAAAAAATAATTTTAACATTAAGTGATAATGAGCTTCTTTTAGAATATAAAATTTTAGAATGTCGGTGTCTGCAAAAACTAGAAAGGGTAAATGAGGCAATAGATAAATATAATAATGTAGCAAAGATGTACCCAGATGATCCACGCGCATTGTTATATTTGTCAGAAATTTATCTAACCCAATATGATCCTGATAAGAACAAAGAGCTATTGGAAAAAGCCAGAGAAATTGATAGTGATTTCTGGTTGATAACGTTAGAAGATTTAGTTAGGAAGAATAATTTAGACGAAGAAATTGATGTTTCAAACATTGATGAGAAAGAATTTCCAGACAGTCCTCGTGAAAAATCAAGTTATTACCGTGTATTTTCGTCTATTGTGGAAAAATCAGGAGACCTGGCCCGAGCAGAAAGATTTATAGAAAAAGCCATTCATTTTAACCCAGAGAGATTTATTAATTACACATCTAAGTTCTCGCTGGCTATAAATAGAATTTTTTCTAATCAAGACACCTCGCAACGATCAGAAGATTTACATAATGTACTGAAGGAAATAGATGACGTAGATGCTAAGTTTATTGAGCATGGAGATATAGGGCCGAGAAATAAAGCAATTTTGAATGCTCTGAGGTTGCACGCTTTTCGTTTTCTTGAAAACACTCAAGAGTATGAAAGAATCGCACAAGAAACATTTAATTTAATGTTGAATTGTCACATAGACAAGCAAATTCAACAAATACTTGCCTCATTTTTACATGTTGTTTCGTTGCCAGAAAGCGACCTAGATCGACTTCTTAGCACTATAAGCAGCTCTGAATGTAAATTATCTGAAGAGCTAACTACGGCACTCATCTTCCAGTTCAATATACACAATAAGTTATTTACTGTAGGAAAGAATTTTTTCGAAGATAAGGGTAGTCAAAAATATTATCAACTTGTTGTCGATATAGAGAATGGAAATGATGGCAGAGCCTTAAGTTTTCTGGAAAAGAATATGCATTTAGCCTTTATTATGGCTAATACTTTAAAATCTTTTCCTAAATTAAGAAAAAGTATAATTGAAAGTTTGCCAGATGACGGCAACGTGCAAAAAGAAAAGTTGATGCTTCTCCTAAATTTTGATGAGAAAGATTTTGATGAAGCATTTGAGATTTTAAAAACGCTCGACTTATCTACTTTAGGCTATTTTGAATGCCAGCCAATTTTTCAAATAGTTAGACAAAAAAAAGCATGGGACTTTGAAATTATTATCATACAAAAACTGATAGAAAAAGAATCTGACCCAAAACAAATAATCAATTTAAAACTTGAACTATTTAATGCCCTGTTAAATTTAAGAAAGTATCGAGAAGTAATTGATTTAGGAGAAAATATACTCAAAGAATATTTTGACGAAGAAAAACTAGGGCCAAATAATGAATATATCCTTAGTAATACAATTTTAGCCTGTTTCGAAAGAGGAAAAGTCGACCAAAAGGCGTTTGAAAGAGCAAGGAATCTACTTAAAAAATATGAATTAGTCAAACCAACATTTGAGTTTAAAGTTGGCATTGAGGCTGAAGCATATCTTCATAATGATCAACCGGAAAAAGCCCTAGAATCTCTAATTGATGGAATAAAAATAAAAAAGGTTCTCTCTTCAACTGAATATGCAAAATTGTACTTTTTGTTATGCGTTAGGATTTGTGGTAAAATTAAGTTACAACTTGAATCTCTTCCCGCAGTTACCGCCAATTCTTTTGTGAAATTACAAGGCAAGGATGACTGGTATCTTATTGGTAACAATGATGAGTTAGATGCAATACTGATTAACAGCGCCAACAATAAATATAAGAATTTTTTAGATAAAAAAGTTGGGGAGCAAATTGTTCTCAAAGATGAATATAACTTTGGAGGTGAAGAACGAACTGAGATTATCGAAAAAATTTTTCCGATAGAAATATATATAGTATGGAAGACAATTCATAACTTCAACAAATTATCTCAAGACGGTGACCTTAAGGGTGTTCAAATGGTAAAAATGCCCAAGAAAGATGAAACCGTTGATCCTCAATATCTATTAAAGTTTTTAGAAGATTTACATTCAAAATCAGTACCGTTTTTTAATCTGTATTGTAAGGATAATAATATCCCACTAGCCATGCTAGCTGTAAGCGAAGGTGGACTTGCAAGTGCTATAGGGAAAATTCAGAGAGAACAGAAAGGATATATTAACTTTAGTAGTGGTGCAGCAGAGGATTTTGAAAACCAGAAAACAATTGTCATAAAAGTTCTTGAGACTAAAGCGCCATTTTACATTGATGCAACTTCCGCTTTGTTTTTGTGCGAGATAGGCTTATTGCCCAAAATAATTTCTCATTTGCCAGGATTGAAAGTCCCTCAATCTGTAATAAATTTCTTGGCCGATATTTCTGAAAAATTTAGATATACCGAAGGACAGATGGGAAGCATGGGTTATGTCCAGGGAAAAATCTCTATTTCGTCACTCGAAAAAGAGAAAAGTGAGTTAATTCGCTCTAATTTTCTTAAAGGTATTGAGATTCTTGAATCAAACCCAGACAATGTTTACGTGATATCTGAAGCAAACAAAATTGAATGCTTCCCTGATATGAAAATCCCCGCTGAATTAAGCGATGCTTGTTCATTAGCGCAAAATGACAATACACCCGTTTTAACAGACGATCCTCTTTATTTGAAAATGGTAGAGCTGCAAACACAACAAGCAGCCCCTGAATATTTCAGTTCTTTAGCTTTAATAAGAGTTCTTTATGAAGATGGTAAGCTCAGCTTTAATGAGTATTTAGAATTTTTTGGTTATTTATCTTCATATCGATGTAGGTTTTTATCACTTAATTCTAATGATATTGCAAAAGCTACTTTGGGTGATAAAGAAGTAAGCGTTATCAATGTCAAAAATATTCTTCATTTTAATTTTCCTCTGACCTTATCAGAAGGTTATGGGGTTGCTTTTAATGTAGCATTTCGAGTTGTGACTGAATTTTTCATTAAAGTTATATTAGACTCTACAGTTACATTTGATGTCAAGGAAGCAATCCTTTTTCAAATAATTGACTCATTTCCTACAGATTTGAACAAAATAGATTTCGGGCACATGATTTTAAGCTCTTGTCTGAAAGTAGTGGATTATATGGACAAGA
>Ga0351892_10245_pt1 | contig 17661 bp, 10 predicted proteins | sample TotcelFGM3001K14_FD_206763 | JGI IMG/M metagenome (GOLD analysis project Ga0351892, IMG submission 206763) | Enriched cells from coal bed in the Powder River Basin, Montana, United States - Total cells FGM rep3 HSBNCT.FGM.300.1.K14 ... | reverse complement strand
GGTAGTTACCGCCCTGGTCAGATCTCAGGTTACCGGAATAATAGAGCAAGTCTTGGTAGAGGTAAATTCCCAGGTCAAAACAGGGCAGGTTCTTGCCAGGATCGATCCCGCCTCCCTGCAGTTTAAGGTGGACCAGGCCAAAGCCCACCAACTACAGGCTCAAGCTAATTTATCCCAGTGCCAGGTTAAACTGGAACAGGCCAAGCTTGACTATAAAAGATCTCAATTCCGGTGGAAACAAAACCTGGCCTCACGGGAGGATTTCGATCAGGCCTACAACACTTATGCTAATTCCCTGGCTGACCTCCAGGCAGCTCAGACCAGGCTCCTGGAGGCCGAAACGGCGCAGCAGCAGTCCAGCACGGCGCTCCGTGATAACGACATTGTCTCTCCCGTGGACGGCATCGTGGTATTTCGTCAGATCAAGGTAGGGCAAAGCGTTATGGCCGGCCCTCAGACCACTCCATTATTTGCCATTGCCACCGATTTAACGAAAATACAGGTAGATGCGACCCTGGATGAAATTGACGGCGTCAAAGTGAAGGTAGGTCAAAACGCCGCCTTTACCGTCGATACCGTTCCCGGGCGAACCTTTCCCGGGGTGGTGACCCAGGTCACGCCAGTCGTTCAGGCTGAGCATCAGGCTAATACCTTCAAGGTGGTCATGCAAACGGATAACCCTGATCTGATCCTCAAACCTGGCATGGCCGCCCAGGTGGATATCACCCTGGCTCAACGCCGCCAGATCCTGGCTGTTCCCGAGGCCGCCTTGCGCTATCGCCCTCATCATGAGGAAGCAAAACCTGACGACAACCAGGTATGGAAGTTGGGGCCCCACCGGCGACCGGTGCCGGTGCCAGTGGCAATCGGCCTCTCGGCGAACCGGTGGACGGAAATTATCCAAGGAGATTTACAGGAAGGCGATCAGGTCATTGTGACCCCGCGCCGCTAAAAAAATACCATGCCTCTGCATCTGGCTGATACCTTTATTTCTTTTCGACATCGCAATTATCGCTTGTTTTTCCTGGGCCAGACGATCTCCCTGGTGGGGACCTGGATGCAGTCGGTGGCCCAAAGCTGGCTGGTCTTGCTCTTGACGAACTCCGCCTTTATGTTAGGGCTGGTGGGAGCCCTGGGAACCTTGCCCATCCTTCTCTTTTCTTTCTGGGCGGGAGTGATAGCTGATCATACCGACCGCCGCCGCCTGTTGATTTTCACCAACTCGGCGGGATTATTGCTGGCTCTTATTTTGGGAATCCTGGTGGTGGGCCATTGGGTCGCCCTCTGGCACATCATGGTGTTGGCCTTCGGTTTGGGCACCACTATGGCCTTTGATATTCCCGGACGCCAATCCTTTATTGTGGAATTGGTGGGTAAATCCGATCTACCCAATGCTATTGCCCTGAATTCCGGCCTGTTCAATGGCACCCGGATCTTGGGACCGGCGATGGCCGGGCTGTTAATTGCCTCGGTAGGCCTGGCCAATTGTTTTTTCCTTAATGCCTTGAGTTTTTTGGCCCCCCTGGTGGGGTTAACCTTGATGCGCCTCGATACCCCCGCGGTTAGCCGTCCCGTCCCCCGTATCTGGACCAGCATGCGAGAACTGCACATTTATCTTCGCATCCACTCGGAATTATTCTGGATCATGATCATCATGTCGGCAACCTCTATCTTCGCTCTTTCCTATATGGTCTTGATGCCCAAGATAGCTCGGGATATTCTGGGAAGCGGGGTCCAAGGCTACGGCTTTCTGATGACGGCCACCGGTCTGGGAGCCTTCATGGGCGCCCTGGCCTTGGCCAATCGTATCCGGCATCATCCTCCCATGTTTTTTTTTGTAGGAGGCAATATCCTGCTCTGCCTGGCGTTGTTCATTTTCTCCTGCATCCACAATTATTATTGGGCCCTGCTTTTCCTTTTCCTGGCAGGATTCGGCATGAGCACGCAAGTCTCTTCCGGCAACAGTCTGATCCAGCTCAATGTTCCAGACGAACTCCGGGGCCGAGTCATGTCCCTATTCAGTCTGACTTTTGTGGGTTCTATCCCTCTGGGCAGTATCCTTTTCGGCACCCTGGCCCACTATTGGGATACCTGTCTAACCGTCCGCTTGGGGGCAGGAACGGCAGGAGTTCTGACCTTGGTAATTTTTTGGAGGGTTGCGAAATTACGGAAACTTGATTTTAGGGAAATGGCCTATGAAGGGAAATCCGGAGAAAAATGATCTAAAAAGAATCATCGGACTCTTTGGTGCTTCTATTTTATGGTTATGATTTTACAAGAAGGTGTCGTTTAACAGCTGGAAAAAACGTGACATTGGGCACGATATTAGGCGATAGGGATAGGCTATAGGCTATAAGTCAGGGGTTAGGGGCCATCTTGGAATAACTTAAATCCTTGCCTGATAATCCAGTTCCCGGAAAAGGAGGCGAAATTCCGTCCCTTGGTCGCGTCGAACTGCCAATTTTCCTTGTAACTGATTTTGCGCCAGGTTAAGCACGAGCTTTAATCCCAAAGAGTCCGTATTCCATACATCAAGTTCAGGTGGCAAGCCTACGCCGTCATCGGCCACCCTGAGCTCAATGCCGCTATCTTCCGTCGAGCTGAGAAAGATACTGATCGTCCCGTGTCGCCCTCCGGGGAAAGCATATTTGAGGGCGTTGGATACTAACTCATTGATCAGCAGTCCACAGGGCATGGCTGTATCAATGTTTACGATGACACTTTGCAGATCAAGATGCAGCGATATTTTCCCGTATCCCGTCTGAAAATTAATCAGCAAATTGTTGACGATATCCTTGACATAATCCTTCAAATCGAGATGAGACAGGTCTTTAGATTGATAAAGCTTCTCTTGGAGCAGGGCCATGGACCGGATGCGGTTCCCGGTATCCTCGAATGCTCCCAGAAGGTGGGGATCGCTAAAGCGGGCGGACTGTAAGTTGAGCAGGGAACAAACAACCTGCAAATTATTTTTGGTCCTATGGTAAATTTCTCTGAGGAGAATCTCTTTTTCTCGGAGAGAGGTTTCAATGGCCTCTACCGCCTGTTTTCGGTCGGTAATGTCTCGGATCATAGCCCACATGGCTTTAGGCTGATTATTCTCATCTTGTATCAAAATTGTGCGTAGTTCGATGGGAATGATAGTGTCGTCTTTTCTCCGGTATTCCTTTTCGTAGACATCTGAATAGCCGCGGCGCAGGACCTGATCCTTGACTATGTTTTCTTCAAATTCGCGCCATTCTTCAGGAGTAATGTCGATGTTGGTAAGTTGGGGGATTTCGTCGTCGTCAAAGCCAATGAGCTCTTGATAGGCACGATTGTAATTAATGATTTTTCCGTCCATATCAACGACCACGAAACAGTCTCTCATGCCCTCATAAAGCTTGCTAAATTCGTTCTCGGAGACTCTAAGAGCTTCTTCTGCTTCCTTGCGCTCAGTGATATTGCGCAATGCCACAATTCTGGCCTCACGGCCATGGAAGCGGCAGGGCGCGCCAAAAGACTCGATCTGGAGGATGCGGCCATCCTTTTTTCTTAGTTCCAGCTCATAATATCCTTGCTTCCCAGAGATGATATAATCATGGATGCGCTGCTGCGAATCCGGGGTGAACAGGTTAATCGGCGGGAGGCCGAATAGCTCAGAGCTGGAATATCCAGTAATGTCTATGAGTTGATTATTCATATCGACAATTCTGAAGTTTTCATGGATAAAGATGCCGTCGAAACCATGATCGACCAGGAGGCGGAACCGCTCTTCGCTCTCCCGCAATGCCTCCTCGGCCTCCTGGCGTTCGTCGATTTCACCTTTAAGTTGTTCATTAGCCCGGACCAGTTCCGCGGTGCGTTCTTCCACTAATCTTTCCAGATGATGGCGATGTTTCTTTAATTCCTCCTCGGCCTGCCGGCGGGCGGTAATATCAGTGATCGCCGTCCTCATTAGTTGATGGCCCAGAATATCCTCTACTGCTATACTTTCCAGCCAGGCATCGAATTGACCTCCATCCCGGCGTCTTAATCTTACCTCAAAGGTTTGCCGGCCCGGTTCGGCAAAGACCTGATTACAGTGGCTGCGCCATCTTTCCCTATCCTGACTGTCCATATACAGATGCAAGGGGGAATTGATTAACCGTCCCCGGTCAACACCAAGCTGGGTAGCCATGGTTAAGTTGGCTTCCTGGATGATGTCATAGCGGTCCAGGGTGAGATAACCCACCGGGGCAAAGTCGTAGAGATCAGCATACCGGGCCCGGGATTCCTCCATTTGCCTCTGCGTCTTCCGCATATCTTCATTCTGCAACTCCAGTTCTATCTGGTGGACCTGTAGTTCATGAATGATTCTCTGAGCCTCTTCGGGAGTTATAGCTTCGGTGATGTTGATCCGGGCGGGAATTTTCTCCTCGGCCTGGCGACGCAGTTGATCATACTCTCCCATCGTTTGCTCCTTTTTGGACTAAATCTTCTGAGTTGCCGTCGACCGGTTGCTTACCGGTAAGATCTTCCATAGCCAGCAGGATCCGCTCGGGAAGCCCTTCCTCCTGGTGGATCCGGCGCGCCTTGAGCACGAGCTTCTTAACACCGATAAGGGGAAAGTCATGCTTAACTTCAAAGTCATCCCAGGCATTATCTTGGGGGATGATCTGCTCCAGGAGTTCCCGGAGCCGGGGCATATCCCATTGGCGATTGCCCAGCTCGTAAATCAGCTTGCCTGCCGTCTCGCCCGGAGTCACCTGAAAGAACTGATAAAAAGCACGGTTGGCCGAAGTCACCCTCAGGCGGCTATCCAGAATGACAAAGGGCTCCCGCACCGTATTGATAATGTTATCTGCATAAATTTGGGCCGCTCGCCCGGACTTTTCTAATAGTTGCTGCTCCGTTAGCTGCTGCTCCAGGAGCTTTTGTTGGGTTATCTCCACAAAGGTGATTACCACGCCGCCAATCGCATGTTCTCCGGTCCGATAGGGCAAAATCCGCCGGAAAAAAATCTGGCCGTCCCGGGTTCGGACCTCTTGTTCGTGTATCTGCCGGGTAGCCAGCACGGTTTGGGCGGTGCTATAGAGGTTGTCATCCATGGTTTTCAAGGTAAAGTCCTGGATGGGGCGCCCGAGGTCCGAGGGCAGCAGATTGATGACTTCCGTCACCCGCGGGGTGAACCGCTTTATTTTGAGTTCATTATCCAGGAAGAGGGTGCCGATTTCCGTACTGGCCAGGAGGTTGTTGATGTCATTATTGACACCGGTTAATTCATCTATCTTATTCAGCAGTTCGGTATTAACCGTGATCAGTTCTTCATTAGTGGATTGCAATTCCTCTTTGGCCGTCTCCAGTTCCTCGTTGGTGCTTTGCAGTTCTTCATTGGTGGACTGGAGTTCTTCGTTGGTCGACTTCATTTCTTCATTGGCGGTCTCTAATTCTTCAATCGTAGTCTGGAGGTATTCCCGGTTGGATTGTAATTCCTGTTGCAGGGATGCGATAACCGCAGGGTCTTCCTTGGCCCCCGGTTTCTTTTTGGCCCTGGTCACCGGAACGCCCTGGTCCTCAAAAAAAACCACAAACAAATTTTCTTTACCCTTCCAAACCGATCGGACACTCACCTTCACCTTCCGAACACCGCCGGCTTGTTTGAAGGGCGCCTCGGAGGCGGCCACCGGCTCTTGAGTGGCGGCAGCCCGGTGCAGTAAGTTAGTTAACCTTTGCCGTAGACCCTCGGGAGCCATTCTTAAAATATTGATACTTACCTCCCCCGGTTGCAGGGCCAGATACCGGTCGATGGGACCCTGAGCCGCCAGGATGTCAAAGGCGGCATTGATCAGGACACAGGGAGGAGCGTAATAATCAACGATAAGATTTTTTAACAGTTCGTTGACGTTAGGCTCTCGTCGGACCCCCGGGAGAGGTAATCCGGCCTCGGCCGGAGGACGGAGATCCGCGGCCAGCAAAGGAGGATATTCCCCCGGGCGAGACAACTGCACCGGTTTGCGTTGATAAATCTTCCACTTCAGATCGACGGGCACAAATAAATCCGCCAGGTTGCCGATGGTTTCCGAGGGCCCCAGCAACAGATAACCATCTTCATTCAAGACATAGTGGAAGAGGGCAATTATTTTTTGCTGCAACTCCGTGCCCAGATAGATGAGAAGATTCCGGCAACTGATCAGGTCCAGGTGGGAAAAGGGCGGATCGCCGGCGAGATTTTGCAGGGCAAAGATGATGGGGTCGCGGATCTCTTTCTTGACCACATAACGCTGGTCTGTCTTGGTGAACCACCTGGACAGGCGCCGGGCCGAGACATCGGCGGCAATACTTTCGGGATATTCTCCCTTGCGAGCCCTTTCGATACCCACTGCATCGATGTCGGTGGCAAAAACCTGGAGAGTGTGGTGTTTCCTCAGATCCTGCATGGCCTCGGTCCAGAGGATGGCCAGAGAATAGGCTTCTTCGCCGGTGGCGCAGCCGGGAACCCAGACCCGCACTGGAGCATCTGCGCCCTTTCTTCCCAGGATGCCGGGAATAATTTTATCTTGCAGCCCCTGAAAGGCTTCGGGGTCCCGGAAAAAATTGGTTACCGAGATCAGCAGTTCTTGAAAGAGGGTCTGTACTTCCTGCGGCTGTTCCTGAAGATAGCGGTAATAGGTGCTGATCTCCTCAATTTTATGGACCGCCAGGCGTCTTTCAATCCGGCGGCGGATAGTAGTCTGCTTGTAATGCGTGAAGTCATGGCCCAGACTGGAGCGGATCAGTAACAGGATTTTCTGGAGATAATTTTGAAATTGATCTTCTTCCGGAGCTGCAGTGGACGGTTGGGCCAGGTAAGGATGCCGCCCATACCGGAGCAGTTCTGCCGGCATTGCTTCCACCGGCAAGGCGAAGTCTACCAGACCGGTATCGATGGCGCTTTTGGGCATATTGGCGTATTCGGCCTGTTGTTCCGCCTGCGCCAGGGTTAATCCCCCCGCCCCTTTAATGGCCCGGATCCCCAGGGTGCCGTCGGAACCGGTGCCGGAGAGAATGATGCCTACCGCCTTCTCCCCTTGATCCTCCGCCAGAGAGCGTAAAAAGACATCAATGGGCAGCCTGATTTCACGAATCGGCATCGGTTCCAGAAGGTGAAGAACCTGGTTAAAGACCGCCACATCTTTTTGGGGGGGATTGAGGTAGACGCAGTTGGGGTCGATGGTGGTGTTATCTTCTATGGCTAAGACCGGCATGGCGGTATGTCTTTTCAGGAGATCCACCATCATGCTTTTATGCTTCGGACTCAAATGCTGAATAACTACAAAGGCCAGGCCGCTGTCTGGGGGCATATGGTCAAAGAAGCCTTCCAGGGATTTCAGACCGCCGGCCGAGGCGCCCAGTCCCACGATCAACAAAGGGCGTGGCAGATCTTCAACAGCAGTATTTTGGGTCAGGGGAGGATTATTGTCTGGAGGGCCGGGATGATTGTCCATTATCTTGCCATTATTGCAATCGAAAGAAGAGAATTTGGTGGCCGAGACCACGCTGAAAGATGGTGCGGGGATGCGAGAAATTGATGGTGTGTTATGAATACCCTAATCTTTCTCAAAATCCTGCAGTGGCACAAAAAGAAATCACCTTTTTCTAGTCCTGGCGTTATGACAGGCAACCTACCCGACCACTAAATATTATCTAATCAATAGAATTATATAGTAGATAGTAGATATTTATTAAAATATACGCTATATGGTAAAAATATCCTACTAAATTGTTTATCTATCTTAAAAAGGCCAATGGGAGGTTAACTAAACTATTTATATTTATAAGAGAAAGATTATAGTACTTCTCCAAAGTAATTTCTTATCATCCCTCATCCTAATCTTTTGCCCGCAAGGCTGACTATTACCCCCACACATGACACGCCTATCGACTCATTTGCCTGATACGTTCTGCCAGGGCCAGAACCGCCTTGCTGGCCCTGCACTGTGGGAAAAGTTTCAGGAAGGGAGCCTGTTCCCGGACTGCCTTTCTGACCTCTTCCGCCCAGGGGATGGCGCCCAGATATTTTAGTTTGATCTGCAGAAATTTTTCTGCTACCTTGGTTAGATGTTCATAGACCTTCCGGCCTTCATTTTCATCTTTTACCGAGTTTAGCAGCAGGAAAAATTCGTTACGGTTGAAGTTCTGCTTCAAGACCTTTATCAAGGCGTAGGCGTCGGTCATGGAGGTGGGATCGGGACTGAGGATAATAATATTGTGCTCTACGAAGGTATTAAACCAGAGGACGGATGAGCCTATCCCCGCGGCCATATCCACCAGGACAAAATCAAAATGCGCCGCTAACGACTGCAACATCTTTTTTAAATAATCCTGGTCATCCGGCCCTAGATTAACCATTTCAGTTACTCCGGAAGTAGCCGGGAGAATAGCCCAATTGGGCTCGGGGTAGATCAAGGCTTCCAGGGGATCGAGCCCTTTATCCAGGATATCCCGCATCGTGGTGCGTACCATCAGGCCCAGCACGACGTCCACGTTGGCAAGTCCCAGATCACCATCCACCACTAAGACCCGCGAGCCCAATTGGGCCAAGGCATAGGACAGATTTACCGTCAAAGAAGTTTTTCCCACTCCGCCCTTGCCGCTACTCAGACCCAAAAGGACAGGACCTCTGGCCTTTAGCCTTGCGTTCACCATGAATTAATCCTTAGAAACTTCATAAAAAAATCTATGCAGTGTTTATTCTCGGCTGAGATCAAATAATGCCGAACGTTCGTCCGTAGTAATCCCCTCAGTTTCTCCGGTTACCCCTAGAGCACGATGACAGACTCGATTACGCCCTTTCCCTTTGGCTTCCAGCAGGTATTGATCGGTGCGATGAATGAAGGCTTCGGCAGAGAGGGTTTCTCCCAGGACATAGATATCTACTCCCATACTGGCTGTAATGGTAACCGGTTGGCCATTCAGTTCCACAGGAGATTCGGCCAGGGTCACCCGCAGGCGTTCCGCGGTGCGAATGGCCTGGGGTAAACGGGTTCCCGGTAAGATGAGCACAAATTCTTCGCCGCCATATCGACAGAGAATATCAATACGGCGAATATTCTGACCCCAGGTCTTACAGGCCCAACACAGGGCTTCGTCACCCCCGCGGTGGCCATAGTTATCGTTAACCCGCTTAAAAAAATCTAGATCCATCATGATTAGACCGGTAGGCAGGCCGCTCCGCCGAGTCCTCTCCATTTCTTGTTCTAAAGCCGACAAAAAATAGCGAAAATTGTAGAGTCCGGTGAGTGGATCAGTCTGGGATAACTGATATAAGCGCTGACACTCTTCCTGTAAGCGCTGCAGTTCGGCGAAAAAAGGGCATTCATCCGCCCCTAAAGGACATGATCTAGGAATTCTTCCTGGTGGTCGCATAGAAAAGAGGGCCGCGGTATGAGGGCTGGGGGCCAAATAAATCAGTTCTTCATTTTCATACTCGGGTTCAGATTGAGTATGGAAATGCAGGATAAAAACCCCTACTGCCTGTAACCTACAGGCCTATCGCCTTATTTCGCTCAAGATAAATTTATTTTAACCGGAAAAATTGATAAAGTGAAGTATCTATTAGGAGAAATAATTTTGCCTTCCTTTCCATTCAATAAAAAATCTTTCCAGAATGGCTGGAAATAGCTAACATATTCCTATCCACCATTAATATCATGGCAAATATTCTTTAATGCCTAGTAATTGTCATTGGCGAAGCGCACCCACGAACTATGAAAAAGCAACTTCAGCAACCTCAATCAAGCAGTTATTCTTTTACTGCCTACTGCCTACTGCCTACTGCCTTCTATCTGCTGGCTACTGCCTTCTGCCTTCTCCTGGCAATGGCCCCGCCGGGGATAACGGCTTCCACTCCAACGCCTCAATCTTATCAGAACGCCTTGGGTCTGGAAATGCACTTGATTCCTGAAGGCGCCTATTTTATCGGCAGTCCTCCCCAAGAGGCGGGACGTTATTTGAATGAAGGACCTCAACATCGGGTCAGGCTGCCCGCCTTTTATATAACTACCATCGAAATCACCAATGGCGTTTATGGACTTTTTCTGGACGCTACCGGTCATACCCCACCCCTTTATTGGCTGGATAAAAACCTAAATTCCCCGGCCCAACCGGTAGTCGGAGTCACCTGGTATGACGCCGTAGCCTTTGCCGCCTGGTTGAGCCGCCATACCGGTGAGACCTACTCTTTGCCTACCGAGGCGCAATGGGAAGCGGCAGCCCGGGGAGGTCTGGTAGCTCAGGCCTTTCCATGGGGCTCGGAGGATCCGGATAGCGGAGATAAATACCTGGCCAACTACAACCCCAATGCCTTTGATGAGGACGGGTACCGTTATACCGCGCCAGTGGGACGTTTCCCGGCCAATGGTTACGGCCTCTTCGATATGGCCGGCAATGTGGCGGAATGGTGTCTGGATTGGTATGATGCCACCTATTATGCCCGCAGCCCTTTAGATAATCCCTTGGGCCCCTCGAGCGGCAAAAATAAGGTACTGCGCGGCGGGTCATGGTTTTCTCGAGGCCGAGACCTGCGCTGCGCCTCCCGGCAATTTGCTCCTCCGCAAAATGCCGACGGTTTTATCGGCTTTCGCCTGGTTCATCCGGTGCAGAAGTAATTTTGTAAGCACTCAGCTATCAGCACTCAGCTTTCAGTCCCTCACCCGTACCTTTTTCCCCAAGATTATAATAGATAACATCCTTATTCTTTTATAGAAATTATTCTTGCTAACCTTTAGAGTAATTAAAGGAATTTTTGTTTGGATAAAATTATTGACAAGCACCAATTACTTGTCTATGATCATGTATAGAAGAGATCGGAACTATAAATTGGCAAGATAATATCCCATAGGAGAATAGTTATGGCCGAGCAGGAAAAGAAAACCTTTGATCCCAGCAGCAAATCAGTGGATCAAGCCACGGTAGCTATGTTAAAACATGCCCAGGCGTCTGGAATCGAGACCATTTTTAATCGGGCCGAGGCCATGAAGCCCTGCCCCATCGGGGAAGAAGGCTCTTGTTGTAAGATCTGCGCTCAGGGCCCCTGCCGGGTCCCCGCTCCCAAGAAGGCGAAAGAGGGCGAGGTGCAGAAGAAGCAGGCGGTGGGTCTGTGCGGCGCTACCGCCGCGACCATCGCCGCCCGGAACTTCGCCCGCATGGTGGCGGCAGGGACCGCCTCCCATAACGACCACTCCCGGGGCGTAGCCCTGCTCTTCAAGGAAGTGGCCCATGGCCGGACCCAGGGCTATGAGATCAAAGACGTAGCCAAGCTGAAGATGATCGCCAAGGATTGGGACGTGGCCATCACCGAGGGTGAAGGCGACGACAAAAAGCCCCGCAGTAAAGAGGCTATTGCCCAGGAAATGGCCGACAAGGTTCTGTTGATGTTCGGGCAGCAGGCCGGCGAACTCAATTATATCAAGCGGGCCCCCAAGAAACGCCAGGAGATCTGGCGGGCCGAAGGCGTTGTGCCCCGGGGCTGCGACATCGAAGTGGTGGAGCTGATGCATCGCACCCACATGGGCGTGGACCAGGAATATCACAACATCATCAAGCAGTGCACCCGCACCGCCCTCTCCGACGGCTGGGGCGGTTCCATGATCTCCACCGACCTGCAGGACATCATGTTCGGCATGCCGAAGCCCATCGCCGGTGAGATCAATTTAGGAGTGCTCAAGGAAGACTACGTCAACATCATCATCCATGGCCATGAACCACTCCTGCCCGAGATGATCTATGTGGCCTCCCAAGAGCCCGAGATGATTCAGTATGCTCAGAATAAGGGCGCCAAGGGCATTCAGTTGGCCGGGATGTGTTGTTCCGCCAATGAAATATTAATGCGCCACGGACTTCCCATTGCAGGAAATTACCTGCAGCAGGAATTAGCCATTATCACCGGGGCAGTGGACGCCATGGTGGTGGACGTGCAATGCGAGATGCAGTCCCTGGCCAATGTGGCCAAGTGCTACCACACCAAGCTGATCACCACCGATACCCGAGCCCGGATCGAAGGGGAAACCATGCATATCCCCTTTGACGAACATCATGCCCTGGACGTGGCCCGCCAGGTGGTGCGCGAGGGCATCGACAACTTCCCTAACCGGAAGGCGCAAGTGCTGATTCCGTCGGAGAGCCATCCCACCGTAGTGGGCTTCAGCTATGAGACCATCCAGTACCTGCTGGGCGGCTCCATCCGCGGCTCCTACTATACCCTGAACGACAACGTCATCGGCGGCCGGATCCGGGGCATCGCCGGCGTGGTGGGTTGCAACAACTGCCGCACCATGCATGACAATTCTCACCTCACCCTGATCAAAGAGCTGTTGAAAAACGATGTTATCGTCCTAACCACCGGCTGCTCGGCTATGACCGCGGGTAAATTCGGCCTGTTGTCCCCGGAAGCGGGCGCCAAGTATTGCGGTCCCGGCCTGGCCGAGATCTGCGAGACCGTGGGCATTCCGCCGGTTCTGCATATGGGTTCCTGCGTGGATAACTCCCGCATCCTGATGGCGGCCACAGCCTGCGTCAAGGCGGGCGGCCTGGGCAACGACATCAGCGACTTGCCCGCGGCGGGGGCGGCGCCGGAGTGGATGAGTGAGAAGGCCATCGCTATCGGCCAGTACTTTGTGGCCTCCGGGGTTTACACCATGTTCGGCGTCACCTGGCCGACCACCGGCTCCGAGCTCCTGACCGATTACCTTTTCAAGGGGATGGAGGAAACCTACGGCGGCAAGTGGGATTTTGAAAAGGATCCCCTGGTAATGGCCCAGAAGATGATCGCCCACATCGACAAGAAGCGTGCTGCCCTGGGCATTGACAAGGCTCGGGAACGCGTCCTCTTCGATATGGAAATGCGGCGGGACATGGCTGCCAAGGCCGCGGAAGAATAAAAGATTTTTACTATGACTGCTCAATAATCATCTAACATGTAGAGGCGGGGTTTCCCCACCCTATACAGAGTCGATCGGAAATTATTTTCTCAAATTACTATAACTGACCTAAGGCCGGGGAAAGTCGCCGCTTCCCCCGGCCTTAATATTTTTCCCGGCATGGGTCAATCATTTTGAGACAGCCGGGCTAAGAAATTAGGTAAGCATTCAGGGGTCAGCTTTCAGCCATCAGCTTAATGAACAAAATCAAAAAGATATTACCGGGGGGAAAAACGATTATTTTTTATTAAGATTGCATAACTCTCTGTTTTTGCTGAAAGCTGACTGCTGATAGCTGAATGCTGACGAAATTAGTTTCGCAGAGAACCTGTTCTGACTATATAATAATTAGCCTAATAATTTAGTTGCCGGGATAGCTCGGCACAAGATGACGACGCCAGAGGAAGCCTTGAAACGCAAACTTAAAAATGCCTTAGAAATATTTCAGTTATTGGAAAAGTCGAACTGTAGAAAATGTGGCGAAAAGTCCTGTCTGGCCTTTGCCGGTGCGGTCTTTCTGGAGCAAAAAAAACTTTACCCTCTCCAGGATGGTCATGAGGACATCGGTGTCCTTGGGAGAATGCTGCAGCCCCCATTCCTTGATTTTTTCTAGAGCCACCTGCACGTGGCGATCGTGCAAAGAGGGGTCCAACCCCAGTTCCTTGGCCAGCAAAAAGATATTACTCTTGCCGGACAGATCCGAGACCGGAATATGGCGGACGTTTCCCACCAGTTCGGGGAGAATGTGTTCATAGGCCTGGGGATTGAGTTTTACTGCCGCGGCATGGACTCCCCCTTTATGGGCAAAGGCGCTGCGGCCCACAAAAGGTTGATAACGGTTGGGGGTCAAGTTGGCCAGCTCATAAACAAATATGGACAATTCCGTCAGACGTTTAATGCTTGCCTCGTTGAGGCAGTCTATCCCCATCTTCAGCTTCAGGTTGGGAATGATGGAAATCAGGTTGGCATTGCCGCAACGTTCTCCGAAACCGTTGATGGTCCCCTGCACCTGTTCGCAGCCCAACTCCACCGCGGCCAGGCTGTTGGCGACGGCCAACTCCGAGTCGTTATGGGCATGGATACCCAAGCGGGCTTTCGGGAACCGTTCCTTCACGGCCTGGATGATGTCAATCAAGGTCGAAGGTAAGGTGCCGCCATTAGTCTCGCACAATACCAGGACATCGGCGCCTCCCTCCAGGGCTGCTCCCAGGGTTCTTAAGGCATAGTCCCGGTCGGCCTTGAAGCCATCAAAAAAATGTTCGGCGTCATAAAAAAGCTCTTCCACCTCAGGTTTGAGGTAGCGCAGCGATTCGGTGATCAGCTCCAGATTGCGTTCCAAGGTAGTCCGCAATACTTCTTTGACATGCAGGGTCCAGGATTTGCCAAAAATTGTCATCACCGGGGCACGGCTGAGCAGCAGTTCCTGGAACATAGGATCTGACTCCGGAGGTCGATCCTTGTGGTGGGTGCTGCCGAAGGCGGCGATGCGGCTGGCCCCCAGGTTATAGTTAGCGATTTCATTAAAAAAATCCTTGTCCCGGGGATTGGATCCCGGCCATCCCCCTTCGATATAATGGATGCCAACCTGGGACAGTTTTTCGGCGATGCGAATCTTGTCGGACAGAGAAAGATTAAAATATTCCGCCTGAGTGCCGTCTCGCAGGGTGGTATCGTAGATTTTTACTTCACGCATATTCTGTCATCCTCATGTTAGTGTTCCTCGAGGGCGGGCTACCTCCAACCCGAAGGCGTCATGGAGTTCCCGGACCGCCAGCTCGGTATACTTATCTTCGATGACGCAGGAGATCTTGATTTCCGAAGTGCTGATCATCATGATGTTGATGTTTTGGGCGGCCAGGGTAGAAAACATCCGGGAGGCGACGCCGGCGTTGTTGCGCATGCCTACCCCGACGATGGATATCTTGGCGATATTTTCATCACTATGAATCTGATCAGCGTTGATTTCCCGGGTCAATGGACCTATTAACTCCAGAGTCTTTTTCAGATCGCCTTTGGGCACTGTAAAGGTCAGGTCGGTAAACCCATCAATACTGGTGTTTTGAATGATCATGTCGACAACAATATTGGCATCGCCGATGGTATTGAAAATCCGGGAAGCGATTCCGGGCCTATCCGGTAAACGGGTAAGGGTGACCCGGGCGTCATTTTTACTAAAAGCCACTCCTGAAACCAGGATATCTTCCATATCTTTATCCTCCTTTGTCACCAGGGTCCCTGGCCGATCAGTAAAACTGGAACGCACACACAAGGGCACATCATATCTTTTGGCAAAACCGACAGAGCGAATTTCCAGCACCTTGGCCCCCAAAGAAGCCATTTCCAGCATTTCGTCATAAGAGATGCGGTCCAATTTCCTGGCCTTAGGACAGACGCGGGGATCCGTGGTAAAAACTCCTTCCACATCAGTATATATTTCACAGAGATCGGCCTTCAAGGCCGCGGCAATGGCGACTGCGGTGGTATCGGAACCACCGCGCCCCAGGGTAGTAATATTACCCACTTCATCAACTCCTTGAAACCCTGCGACGATTACTATGCGTCCCTTTTTCAGTTCTTCGCGAATGCGGGCGGTATCAATGCCGACGATGCGGGCCCGGCCATAGGCCTGATTGGTATAGATGCGGGCCTGGTGAGACAAAAGAGAAGTGGCAGGAATGCCCTGAGATTTTAGGAACATGCTGAAGAGGGAAACCGTTACCTGCTCTCCGGTAGCCAGAAGAACGTCCAATTCCCGGGGATCAGGATCATCAGAAAGCTCCTTGCCGAGATTGATGAGCCGATCAGTTTCCCCGGCCATTGCTGACAGTACCACTACCATACGATTACCGTCGCGCCAACCCTTGACGACCCGGTTGGCTACATTGGCGATACGTTCCGGGTTGCCTACCGAGGTCCCTCCATATTTTTGCACAATTAAAGGCATTTAATTCTTTTCTCCTGACAACTTAGTATTAAGAACAGTTGCCAGTGATCAGTTGCCGGTTGCCGGTAAAAAGCACAAGACTTCTGATGACTGACAACCATAAATCTAACTTTTCATTTTATTAAAGTTATTTCCTATCGTGGCGGTTAGTTAGTAAGCTCAGGCTAAAAGCTATCCCTTGCTTGCGGAGGATTGTATCACACCCGGAGTTTTAGTCCAATGCCGGCCCTGATCATCCACCAAGATGATTATATAAAAATCACAATAGTGGCAGTCTGCTTTATTCCAGCCTGGTTTCAAACTGACAATTGATTCTTCACCACAATTCGGACAATAAAAAAATTCTTCGGAACTTATCTGATCCATTTAAACCCTGACATCTTCTAACGAGCGGAGACGGGGGGCGAAAGGCAGGAGGACAAAAGTCCTTTTTAGCGGCATTTTATCCGCTATCCCCTAATCCCTTTTTACCGATTACTGATCACTGATTACTGATCACTTTCCTTTAACCCTAACCCTTAGCCCCTGACCTATAGCCTAGGGCCATTGCCTTTTTTATAGCATATTATGTTCCGCCAGGCTGAAATAACCCTGGCGGCTGATGATCAGGTGATCAAGCACCGCCACATTGAGGGTTTTAGCGGCCTGTACCAAGGCCCGGGTCAGTTCGCGGTCGGCGGCGGAAGGGGCCAATTTCCCACTGGGATGATTATGGACCAGGATTAATCCGCTAGCCTTAAATTTTAATGCCAGTTCCATGACCTTGCGAGGGTATACCACCGTCTGGTCCACGGTCCCTTCCTGCAAAATCTCCTCGGTAATGATTTCATTTTGGGTATTTAGAAAAATCACCCGAAATTGTTCATCCTTGAGTCCGCCCATGGAAGTTCGGCAATAATCCACCAGAACCGGAAGCGAAGGTATTCGATGGAGTTTTAAGGCCTCTTCTTTCAGGTAATATTCAGTGCAGGCCTTGACTAACCTGATCAGGATGGCAGAATATTCCCCTATGCCCATTACCTGAATCAGTTCTTCTACGGAGGCATCCATAACCCGGGTAAAGGAACCAAAATGCTGAATCAAGCGCTTGGCCAACGGCTTGACATCGGAATAAGGGATGGCAAAGGTTAGCAGCAATTCAATAATTTCATAATCATGCAGACTATCTGCGCCCCCTTGCAGAAAACGGGCTCTCAAGCGATCACGATGGCCCCGATAATGGGGTGGCGCGGGTTTCTCTGATTTCATACAAGTATTTAATAATTTTATTTTATCTTTGTCAATTGCTCCTTGGCCAGCTTGGCTGCAAAAGCGTTAAGGCAATATGACATCTAAGCCTCCAACCCGTGTCTTAAGGCAATCTTTTTGAACATTTTCGCCAGGGCGGTTCCCAGGATGAAAACCGAATCAGCATCGAGATTGCGGTCGGCCGTGGTATCAAAGAAAACATGGAGGCTAGAATCTAAGCCTTCTTCCGGCAGCCAATAGCAAATCAGGATGGGCACTTGGGGCAGAGGGGACAAAACCACGGAGATATCGGAATCGAATTGTTGGGGCACCTGTTTGCCGCTGAATAGCTGCACGATGTCGTTAAAGAGTTCAGGATAGACGTCGGCCACTCGCTGCATGGGTTCTTCGCATTGCCTTTGAAAAAGTAGGTCTCGTTCCCTTCCACCTTGGAGCTCCCGAAGCGATACCCACTTGTTGGCCAGCGGGAGCCCTTGCCCATACAGGATATAGTTGAGCAACGGCACCGCAATCCAGGGGTTGATATGGATTTCAGCATAAAGATTTCCCTGT
>Ga0351892_10238_pt1 | contig 18221 bp, 11 predicted proteins | sample TotcelFGM3001K14_FD_206763 | JGI IMG/M metagenome (GOLD analysis project Ga0351892, IMG submission 206763) | Enriched cells from coal bed in the Powder River Basin, Montana, United States - Total cells FGM rep3 HSBNCT.FGM.300.1.K14 ... | reverse complement strand
ACAATTGAAAAAGTAAAACAAGTAGCAAGAGAACTTAATTATTATCCCAATGCTATGGCTAAAAGCTTAAGAGGTGATAAAAGCTATACAATTGGGATAGTGTTTAATGACATGAAAAACCCTTTTTATAGCGATGTTCTAAAATCAATTTTCGAAAAATTAAATAAGTTAAATTATTCTATGATTGTAACTTATTACAACTGGGACCTTGAGCAGGAGAGAAAAAATATTGCTACACTAATTTCTAAAAGAGTTGATGGAATAATTATTTCGCCTTTTATATCACAGCTTAACAAGAAAACAAATAATATAAATTTATTATTTGAAAATAACATTGAAACAGTATTTTTGGATAATTATCCAGACTCTGTAAATGTTTGTTATTCAGGAGGTAATCATAAGAAAGCAATAAATATAGCAACAAAACATCTCCTTGAAAACGGACATAGGGATATTTTATTATATTCTGCAATGCCAGGAACCTTATATGCAAAACAATGTGAAGATGGCTATCTAGAGGCTTTTTCTGAAAAAAGAATTAGGGCAAATAAAAAGCTTATTATAACTCTTGATAATTTCGACTTTAAAAATAGTTATATTTATTTTAGAAACTTCATCTCGGCTAATCTTAATAGTAAAAAAATGAAATTCACTAGCATCGTTACCACTGGGGATATTCTTGCGATTAGTATTTATAAGGCGGCAAATGAACTAAACTTATCAATTCCAGATGATTTTAGTATAGTTAGCTACGATAACATTGAAATAGTTTCTGCTCTTTCCCCTCCTCTAACTACCGTTCATCAATCTAGAAAAGAAATTGGAGAAAATGCAGTAAGAATTTTGCTCCAAAACATTAACAATAAAAATAATAAAAAAATTGAAAATTTTATTATGGAACCTTATTTGGTAATCAGAAAATCTGTAAAGAGTCTTGTTTAAAATATTATTTATACCTTTTTTTGTTTAGATCCTTTGTAGTTACTTAACAAAACTATTTAAATTTATATCCAAAGTATGGTATTTTCCATTTGTTATGGTAAAGCCAATATAAACCATTAAAACATTAACCAAAAACCATAACGCTGTGTAGTGTTATTTAAAAAAGAATATTAAAGCATATTCTTGACTTCTTCAACTATCTTCAAATATAATATAATAAATTCATATAATAAAACTACAATTGCAAATTATGATTACAGATAACAAAGACGATATCCTAACCATAGGGCAATGCGCAGAGCTTCTCAAAGTATCAACACGAACAATTTATGATCTAGTAAGTGACGAACGTATTCCCGAAAAAATTTTTGCCAAAAAGGTCGGTCGCTCCTGGCGAATTTTGCGCTCAGAAATAGAGCGGTTTTTATCCGAAGAACGCGGCAGCGCATACCAGATGTCAATAAACCAAACAAATAAAAAGTAGTTCTTTAAACAATTAACTTAACTATGCCAAAAGTAAGCAAAAAAAAGAAAAACACCCAACGTGAAGCCCTCCTCTCCCTTATCTACCAACAGGAGCTCTTTGATCATGTGGATGAAGAAGACACTGGCGAATCAAAAGAGTTCAGGGAATTTATTACAGAGGAAGCAAAAGAGCGTGGAGTCGACTCCCTTGAGCTAATTGACTACTTTGCAGAAAATCGCGAGGAGCTAACTGAGGTTTTAAAAAAGAAGAATTACGATAAGTTCATCCCCCGCCTTGATAAAATATATAGCCCTGCAGGTACATTTAATATTTACCAGAAAGTCACCACTCAACATAAGTTAACCAAAAATGATTTAAAAAGCCAGTCGGAAGAATCCCTTATTTATCAGAAAGGGGATCTTTCTTACTTCTACCCCATCGAAAAACTTGACAAGTTAAAGGGAGACGTCCCAAAGGTATATATAAGCCAGGATAAAAATCTTAATCTCCTTCTCCTTCTTACCCAGGAACAGCAATTCTCCAGTATTAAAAAAGAGGCAAAATGTAAATTCAGCCTTGCAGAATATGCAAGAAGAAGAGGCCATTCTGATGAGAGAGTTGCACAAGCTGGAAAATTTTATGAGGAGCTTAAAAAGGACCTGTTCTCAGGCGCATATACCACTTATACAATAGATTCTATCATAATAGACGGTAAGGAATACAAGGTTCATGGCATGCCTAATTTCTACCGGCTCTATGAACCAAAAAATCCCAAAACTGAATGGATCGTAGAATTTAATGCTCCATATGATAAGTGGGTTCTGGAGGTTTTAAATGGTGAGGCCAAACAGTTCTATATTTATAACCCTAAGGAAATAGAAGATCCTGAAACAAGCAAAAGACCCTACCTTCACCTTTTTTATAGGGAATATATCAAAATGAAAAGAGCAGTTCCGGTTACCATGCCAATTAGGGTTATTAATTTGTTAACCAAGTGCGGTATTGGGAGCGAGGTTCTTGATAGACCGAAAGAATGCTTCAGGGTCTTAAAAGAATTTTTAATATACTTTAGTACCCACTACGAGCCAATACCCGAAATTGAAAGTTTTAATATATATAATGACTTCCATAAAACAGAAAGCGTAAAACTCCCCCTTAGTATATCTGATGCATTTAAGGAATATTCTTATGAAGATTTTAAGGAACTTCTTATTGCTATAGGAATAAAAGATATAAGAGATGCTTATATCTCCTTTACAAGGCCCAGAACCAAACCTAAGATAAAACAAGAATCAAACCAGTCAGAAGAAGAAAAAGAACTTTTAGAAAAGACATTAAAGTGGTTTGAGGGAAAAATAACAGTAATCCCCCCTGAAGATCAAAAAAGCCAGTTAAAAATGTATATTAAAAAACTCGGTTTTGAACGCTACAGAGAATTATTTAATATAGAGGCAAAAAAATATAGTCCAAATGCACTGGAATTTTTAACCAAAGTTCTACCGGCCGAAAAAGATAAATTAAAAGATTTAAATTAAATATAAAAAAGAAAAATAATATAAAATACATACACCCAGACAACAAGTTTTAAGGATTTTATGAGTATTTGCTAATAAAATAAAAAAATTATACATACACCTGGACAACAAAAGGTTCCATTAGAGAAATAATGTTTACATACCCCCAGGCAACAGATTTTAATGTAGCACATTGAAACAATTAAATATTTTAATAAAATACATGCACCCAGACAACAAGTTTTAAGGATTTTATGAGTATTTACTAATAAAATAAAAAAAATTATACATACACCTGGACAACAAAAAAATTTATATAAATTATGGAATATACATACACCCAGGCAACAAAAGATTCTACCCTAGAAATAAGGTTGAGCACAATCCGACGCTAGATTTTAAAATACAGTATCTTGAAATAAATGGTTAATTAAAATACATACACTTAGATGACAAAATGTATAAAACTTGCATACTATCGGGCAACAAATTGTTTATAACATACATACACTCAGACAACAAAATATATGAGGTTATTTAAAGCTTTTTTAAGCACAAATAGTGCTATTTTCTATAAGTTTTTATACAGGCATACTAAATATAGTATTTAACTAAAGAATTAGAGACTAAATAACAATCTAGTCTTTTTTATTAAAAAACAAAGAAAAAAGATTATAATAAATTTTAAATAAAAAAGAGGATTTAAAAATATGAATAAAATAATTTCGATTGCAAACCAAAAAGGCGGAGTGGGGAAGACCACTACAACACTCAACCTGGGAGCAGCCATTGCAGAACTAGGCAATAAAGTACTTCTGGTAGATTGTGATCCTCAGGCATCACTCACAATATCATGCGGTATTGATATGTCAAAACTTGAAAGATCTTTATATGATGCAATAGCAAAAGAGAGCGGGGAAGAACAGGGGATAGAAATAGATAAAATAATACAAAAAACAAAAATAAAAAATCTTGACCTCCTTCCTTCAAATATAGACCTCTCAAAGGCAGAAATAGAGCTAATGAATATGATGGATAGGGAACGTGTCTTAAAATCAATCCTAGACCCCTTAAAAGACAAATATCACTATATTTTAATAGACTGTCCTCCAAGCCTGGGAATTTTAACAATAAATGCCCTGACTGCTTCAGATGAAATAGTAATTCCAATGGAAACAGACTATCTTGCGCTCAGGGGAGCATCTATACTGATAAATACAACAGTTAAAAAAGTAAAAGCAAAACTAAACCCCAATCTAAAAATTGCCGGCATACTTCCAACAATGCACAATACACGCACACTACATGCCAGGGAAGTTCTTGAAAAACTCCGGGAGCATTTTAAGGACCAGGTTTTTAATACAGTAATAAAAGAAGCAGTTCTCTTTAAAGAGTCTTCAGTTGACGGCTCATCAATCCTTGAATATGCCAGCTCCTCAGAATCGGCTAAAGCATACCGAAATCTTGCCAAGGAGGTAATAAATAATGGCTAAGAAAAAACCCAATATTGTCATTGAAGACATCTTTAAGGAAAAAGATAGGGAACTGACAGACGAGCTTTTTGATATAACAACAAGCAAGGGCCTTGTAAATATCCCCATTGAAAAAATATTTGCTAACCCAAACCAACCAAGAAAAACTTTTCACAATGATACAATTTCAGAATTAGCAGAATCCATTAAAGAACATGGTGTTCTAAGCCCTATAATTGTAAGACCTTTAAAGGGAAAATACGAAATAATAGCAGGGGAGAGAAGATACCGGGCAGCTATCCAAAATGAGCTAAAAGAAATACCGGCAATTATAAAAAAAGTCTCAGATGATGATGCTAAAATAATTTCTTTAATTGAAAACATACAGAGAGAAGATCTTAACGATATAGATAGAGCAGCTGCCCTAAAAGAGCTGAAGGTGAACCTGGGTTCACCATGGGAGGAGATAGCCAGAAGACTGGGACTCACCAAAAGAAGGGTTTTAGACTTGATCGGACTGCTTGCTTTACCGGAAGAAATTCAGAATGACATCAGACATAAACAATTAACTGAAAAACATGGCCGTGCCTTAAGAACCATCGCAGATCAGGAAGATAAATTAATCGAAGTAGTAACCTTTATAAAAGACAAAAAGCTAACTGGAGACCAGACTATCAATCTTGTAAGAGCCATAAAGAGTGAACCTGGGTTCACCATTGAGGAATCGTACAACACCATAAAAAAGGAGCCTGTAAAGGTTGCACCACCAAAAAAAGATCCGCTGGAAACAGCAATCTCAGAAACCGAGCAGCTTATAAAAACATTAGAAGATACTAAGCTAATTGAAGCTAAGAGTAAAAATATCAAACCCCTAAGAGATAATTTAGAAAAACTTCAAAAAACAATAGAAAGTTTTTTAAAAACTATAAAAAAATAGAAAAGGGCAATGCAAAAGACGATTATGTTGCAGTATCTTAGGGAAAACTAAATTAAACTATGAGCAATTTTATTACAAACAGCGGCTCAGAGAATTTAAAAAAGCGTCTAATAGAGCTTATAAACAAAAGCGAAGAACTGAAATTTTTAGTCGGCTTTTTCTATTTTTCTGGTATTAGGGAGCTATATCAAGGGTTAAAAAATAACCCCAATGTAAAAATAAAAGTCCTTGTTGGCCTTAATGTAGATAAGCAAAATTATGGCCTAGTAGAATATGGGGATCCGGAAAAACAACTTTCTGACGAGGAGCGACGCTATAAATTTTTTGAATCTATAAAAAAATCTTTAAACACTGAAAATTTTGATAATAAAGATTTTTACGAACAAGTTAAATATTTTATTGATCTCATTCGTGAAGATAAACTAATTATCAGAAAAACATTCAATCCAAATCACGCTAAAGTTTATATTTTTAATCTCCAAGAAGGCCAAGTTGGAAGGAAAAATTTATTTATCACCGGCAGTAGCAATTTGACTAATTCAGGACTTTCCACACAAGAGGAGTTCAATGTAGAGATCAGCGATTATGGTTTTGAAGATGCTGAAAAATACTTCGACTCACTCTGGGAAGAAGCAATTAAGATTACAGAAAACGATGTTACAAAAAAGAAGCTACTAGAGGTTGTTGAAAATGAAACTCTTGTAAAAGACATATCTCCTTTTGAGGCGTTTGTGCTGGTACTTCAAGCTTACCTTGGTTCTTTTGAGCAAAAAGAAATCGGGGAATCCCTTATTAAAACATTAGAGGATAATGGATACACTCCCTATCGATATCAATTAGATGCTGTTAGACAAGCGCTGGCGATTATAGAAAAGAATAACGGAGTAATTATTGCTGATGTAGTAGGGCTAGGCAAAACAATTATTGCTTGCGCTGTTGCCAAAGAAATAAAAAAGCGAGGAGTTGTAATCTGTCCACCTGGATTGATTGGAGATAAAAACAAAAATTCTGGTTGGAAAAAATATGCGGAAGAATTTGGTATGACAAGTTGGGAAATACGCTCACTGGGGGATTTGGAAAATATTGCCGCATTCATTCAAAAGACAAAAGATATTGAAGTTATTATTATTGACGAAGCGCACAGATTTAGGAATCAAGATACGAAGGATTATGAGTATCTAAAAAATATCTGTCGCAATAAAATTGTGATTTTATTGACAGCTACTCCGTTCAATAATAGGCCGGGAGATATCCTCTCTCTTCTCAAGCTTTTTATTACCCCTAAAAAGTCCTCAATTACTTTGGAAAACGATTTAGTTGCCAGATTTAGGGCATTTAAAGGAATATTTGATCGACTAGGTTATGTAAAAAAATATTGGAATTCTGCAGAAGAAGCCAAAAGGAGAAAGGCCTTAGCGTATTATGAAGGGTTTTTTGAAGAGAAAAATATAAATCTTGATAAAGTAAACCAAAAAGCAAAATATCTGGCAAAACAAATAAGAGATGTTATTGAGCCAGTAACAATACGCCGCAACCGTTTAGATTTGCAGAATAACCCTTACTACAAAGATGAAGTAAAAAATCTATCAAAAGTTGCAGACCCAAAAGAATGGTTTTTTGAATTGACCAAGGAGCAATCTGTCTTTTACGATAAAATTATTAGTGTATACTTTGGTGACCCGGAGGCCGGAGGCCAGTTTAAAGGAGCAATTTATCGTCCATTTGAATATGAAGTAGAAAAAGAAAAGATAAAAAATGAGAAGTTGACAGAAAAAGAAAACTTTCAATTAGTTCAACAGCGTAACTTGTATGATTTTATGCGCCGTTTAATGGTCAAGCGATTTGAAAGCTCATTTGGTTCATTTAGGCAAAGTATTAAAAACTTTAAAAAAATTACTGAAACCGCACAAGAATTCATAAGCAAAACGGGCAAATATATTCTAGACAGGGCCTTAATGGAAGATGTTTACGACAAAGAGCCTGAAGAAATTGAAGACCATCTTAATGAGTATTCAGAAAAGATTAAAATTGGTGAATATCCAAAAAATCACAAAATATACACGCTTAATGATTTTAAATACAAAGACGAATTTACTGCCCATATTAAAGCGGACTTAGAACTTTTTGACAAAATCCTGAAAGATTTAGAAGATTTAGATCTTGTAAAAAATGATCCTAAAACAGATTGTTTGCTTAATAACTTAGAAGTAGTTTTAAAAGAGAAACCAAATAAAAAAGACCCAAAAAGAAAAGTAATTGTTTTTTCTGAATATCTTGACACTGTCAAATATCTTGAGCCAATTCTAAAAGAACATTTTGGCGAGAGACTACTTGTTGTCGCTGGTGATTTATCCACGCAAAAAATATTTTCCATCAATAAAAATTTTGACGCATCATACGATAGCCAAGAAAACGAATTTGATGTTTTGTTATCCACTGACAAAATTTCTGAAGGATTTAACTTAAATCGTGCCGGAATGGTGATAAATTATGATATTCCTTGGAATCCGGTAAGAGTAATTCAGCGCGTCGGCCGTATTAATCGTATTAGCAAGAAAGTTTTTGATGAGCTTTATATCGTAAATTTTTTCCCCACTGAAAAAGGTGCGGAGTTAGTCAAATCAAGAGAAATTGCTTCAAATAAAATGTTTCTTATCCACAATACTTTAGGCGAAGATGCCAAAATTTTTGATATTGGTGAAGAGCCAACACCCGCCGGACTTTATGAAAAGGTTCAGCAAAACCCAGATAAGCATGAAGAAGAAAGTTTTTATACCAAAGCATTGGCTATTTATGAAAAGATTAAAAAAGAAAATCCGGAACTTATGGAAGCATTGAAAAAATCTCCACCAAGGATTAAAGTTGCAAAAAATTATAGTGAAAACGAACTTTTAGTTTTCCTAAAAAAAGGCCGGCTGTATGTTTATGGTGCTAAATACAGCGAAGACGGGAAAGATCAAATTTCCTCAACTACTTTTGAAGATGTATTTAAAAAAATAACCTGTGAACAAAACGAAAAATCACTTATTTTTTCAGACAGTGCTTGGGGTGCATATAAAACTGTTAAAAATTTCAAAGAATATCGCATAAGTCCAATTAATGAGCAAAGCTTGGAACAAAAATCGATTATTAATCTCAAATTCTTAATAAATAATATTCAGTACGAGGAGTTAGCGCTTCATAAAGACTTCTTGCGGACATTACTTGAAGATATTATTGACTATGGCACGCTTTCGGACTACACCTTGCGTCGTATTTCCAATTTGGAAAGTGGCGACGATAAGAAGATTAAGTCAACTGTCAAAGAAATTGATGCGATTAAAAAAGAATTAGGAGGCACTGATTACCTACAAAAAGAGAAAGACTGTCAGAAAGATTTATCCAAAGAAATTATCATAGCTATTGAAAATCAACAATTATGAGTAGTGGAATTTTACAAAACATTATAACTAATTTTGATCTGCAAAGATTGAAGCGGTTTTTTTCTGAAAAAAACAGCAAATTTCGTCCAAGCGAAGAAAGTTTTGATTATTATAATACAGATAATTTTTCTGATGGTTTGAAATTAGGCGAGCTGTTTTTGGATGACGGGACACTGCTTGTATGTGCTTTTGAAGCCAAACAAGAGCTTTCTGAACGTTCAGGTAAAAAAGGACAATATGAACTTGGAAAGAAAATACTTAAGGAAACTCAAACTGATGCTGGTATTTTTATTTATTATGATCAAGTAGGAAATTTCCGCTTTTCTCTGATCTACGCCAATTACTTTGATAAAAAAAGAGATTGGAATAATTTCCGCCGGTTTACTTATTTTGTCGGAAATGACTTAACTAATAAAACATTCAAACAACGAATCGGTGAAGGGGATTTTTCCAGTCTGGAAAAAATAAAAGATTCATTTTCTGTAGAAAAAGTTACTAAAGAGTTTTATGAAGATATTGCTAATTGGTATTTTTGGGCGGTTGGACATAGTACTTTCCCAAAAGATGCTGAAGAAGAAGAAAATGGAAGAAATATTGCGGTTATTCGCCTAATTACCAGAATGATTTTTATTTGGTTTATGCGGGAACGAAAACTCGTGCCAAAATATTTATTTGACAAGAAAATACTAAATAACATACTAAAAGACACCTCTCCAGAAAGCCCAACGTACTATTTGGCTATTTTACAAAACTTATTCTTTGCCACACTTAATACCAAAAATACCAAAAGAAATTTTCACAGAGAGTGGGAATTAAATAAGCAAAAAAATCTAGATTATGAAGATTATAATGGTTATTGCTATTGTGAATTATTTAAAGATCCCACCAAAATAATTGGATATTTTGGTGACATACCATTCTTAAACGGTGGTCTTTTTGAGTGTCTGGATGATAAAAGCAATGGAGTATTTATTGATGGTTTTTCTGATAATATAAAAAACCAGCCATTAATCCCAAATTATCTTTTTTTCTCAGGAGAGATAGATGCAGATCTTAACAATGCTTATGGGACAAAAAATAAATCTTACAAAGTAAGGGGTTTAATAGACACATTATCATCTTACAATTTCACTATTGATGAAAACAATACTGATGACCAGGAAGTCGCCCTTGACCCCGAGCTCTTAGGTAGAGTTTTTGAAAATCTTCTTGCCAGTTTTAATCCTGAAACTTCCACCACTGCTCGTAAAGCTACTGGGAGTTATTATACCCCCAGAGAAATAGTTGATTATATGGTAACCGAATCACTTAAAGAGTATTTTAAAACGCATCTTTCAGATATTTACGATATAGATAAAAAAATAGTCCAGCTTTTTTTAACTGGAAATGAAGAAAATCCTTTGGATAAGTCGGAGTCAAAAAAGATGGTAAAACTTATTGAAAGTGTGAGAATTGTTGACCCAGCAGTAGGCTCTGGGGCTTTTCCAATGGGGGTACTTAATAAATTGGTATTTATTTTAAATAAAGTTGATCCAGGAAATGAGCTTTGGAAACAGGCTCAACTTTCGGCGGCTGACACAATACCTGATTCGCGTATCAAACAGGACACCAAAAGTCGTGTTGAAGAATTTTTCAAAGGTAAAAACGCAGATTACGGGCGAAAACTTTACCTAATTCAAAAATGTATTTATGGAGTTGATATTCAACAGATTGCAGTAGAAATTGCCAAATTGCGCTTTTTTATCTCGCTTTTAGTAAATGAAGAAATAGACAGAAAGAAAGATAATTGGGGCATTGAACCACTTCCTAATCTTGACTTTAAGATTATGCAGGGGAATAGCTTAATCTCCGAGTTCTTAGGGATTGATTTTGATAATGATCAAAAAAAACAAGAATTGCAGATTCAAGCAGATTTAGGTTTAGAAAATGAAGATGATGGTTTAATTAAGGAATTTGAGAGAAAGAAAATTGATTATCAAAACGAATCAGGTAAAGACGAAAAGATAAAACTAAAAAATGAAGTAGAAGATTTAATGATAAAAATATTTGAATCGAAGGTAGAAAACCAAAAGACAGGTTATTTTAAAGACATAGAAGAGATAGAACGAAAATATTCTATATTGCCTAACAAACGGTTAAGAGAAGAAATAATTGCTAAAGAAAAACAGAAGTTATCCCAGAAAACAGGGTTTGACCTGGAAAACATTGAAAAACAACTCCGGGAATTTACCAGTAAAAAGAAAACGAGGCCATTTTTCTCTTGGAAACTGTATTTTGCAGAAGTGTTTGAGAAAGATGGGTTTGATATTGTAATTGGTAATCCCCCCTGGATACAATCGAAGTCATTTAGTAAATCAGACAAAGACATATTTTCTAAGCTATTCGCTACTGCAATTGGACAGTACGATCTTTTTAATTTATTTATTGAAAAATCTTATGGTATATGCAAAGAACGAGGGGTGGTTTGCTTTATAACCCCTGACAGATTTATTACAAATATAGATTATAAGCAGATAAGAGATTTTCTCCTTGTAAAAACTGCGTTGATACAAGTAATAGCGTTAGGAGACGGCGTATTTGAAAATGTTTGCATGCCTTCAGCTATTTTATTTTTCCAAAAGACTATAAGCAAGGATAACAAGGTTTTATTGAGCCCAATTTTTTACGGAACATTTTATGAGGTTTCGCAAAACGATTTTATGCTAAATAGTGGAAGTATATTTCCTGTTTATAAAGATGCTAGCAATACATCGATAATAAACAATATTAATAAGAATTCTGTTAAATTTGGTGAAATAGTAAATAATGCTAGAGGTGTCGAGATTGGAAAGAAATCTAAACTTATTTCTCAAACAAAAAGGTCTGGATATGAACCATTTTTACGGGGTGAAGACATTGATAAATACATTATTAAAAAACAAGTGTATATAAATTTATCAGATCCTAATATCGATTATAAAAGTAAAGACTTGTATAAAGGTAAAAAAATTTTAATTAGAAAAACGGGTCTAGGAGTAAGTGCTGTGATAGACGAAGAGTACAGATTTGTTATACAAGTCGTCTATATTTTTAAAATAAAACAATGTAAAGATTATAATGAAAAATTTATTATTGCATTACTTAACAGCAAATTAATGGAATTTTGGTACTTTTCTACATTCGGAGAAAAAGAACGGAAAACATTCCCGCATTTAACGCAAGGCAAAATTCTTGAGTTTCCAATAATACCTGAAAGTTTACAAAATCAGCAACCTTTCGTTAGACTAGTTGATAATATCCTTACAATTACTAAATCTAATGATTATTTAGAAAATTCTGTAAAAAAAGAAGAAGTCAAAGAATATGGAAAGCAAATTGACCAAATGGTTTATAAGCTTTATGAACTTACACCTGAAGAAATTGAAATTGTAGAAAATACATGCAAAAAATAAACTGCGGTATATTAATCAGAATTATTTAAAACAATAAAATAAGGAAGCAAACAAATGCCTAACGCTTCTCCAAAAATATATGCTTTCATTGATAGTCAGAATTTAAATCTATCCATCCAAAACTGTGGGTGGAAACTGGATTTTAAAAGATTTTTCATTTATTTAAAAGATAAATATAAAGCTTCAAAAGCATTTCTTTTTATAGGATATGTTGCAGGAAATGAATCTCTTTATACCTTTCTCCAAAATTCCGGGTATATACTTGTTTTTAAACCGACTCTTGAATATAAAAAGAGTTCAAAAACACAAGTAAAGGGAAATGTAGATGCGGAATTAGTTCTCCATACAATGATCGAATACCCAAATTACGACAAAGCAATTATTGTTTCCGGAGACGGAGATTTTCATTGTTTAATTGAGTACTTAGAAAAACAAGGAAAGCTTCTTAATGTAGTAATCCCAAACTCAAATAAATATTCTGCGCTGCTTCGTAAGTATGAAAAATATTTTGTTTATCTTAACGGACTGAGCAGAAAATTAGGCCAGAAACAAAACGAGAGAGATTAACCTTCGGACGAAACCTTAGGTGTGCTCTCTCATCGTGATGACCATAAGATAACATAATCCCTTGTAATTTGTCAATACGGACACTACTGTTATGTAACTGTACGATATTAACATTAAACCTTTTTTATTTTACTCTAAATTAATTATTCGTAAACTCCCCCTTCTTCTAAAATTTTAATTATTATCTTTAATATTTTTTAATTATATTGTTTACACTTTTATATATAAAATATATACTCTAATAATATTAATTATTTAATATATTTTATTTATATACTAAAAGCGCCATAGGAGGACGCCCTATGCCATACTTAGACACAATCACAAGCATCTTAAATGATGTAAAAGGCTGGTTTTTTGCTTTAATAGGAATTGTAACCCTGGTAGTCGTAGTCAAAAATGCATTTGCCTATCAAGCCGGAGATTCCGCCGAAAAGCAGGATGCAGGACGAAACATAAAAAAAGCCATTATCATGGGCGGAGGAATTTTTATTCTTTCATGGTTTGCCACTTACGTGATAACAAAAATGTCTTCTGTTGCTTCATAAATCCCTAAAATAAGCAGGCCTTAAATGCAAATGATGGACTGGATCAGTGAAATAATATCAGGTTCATTCTGGAAAGCTATGGACACATTAATTGAGAATACCCTCAATTATATGTATAATTTTCTTTCCCAGGTGATAGTCCAACCGACGGATCCCTCAAAATACATCCAAAATTTTGATCAATATCTAAAGGGAGTCCAGTTCTTTGCCGGAGGGCTTCTTGTAATATTTGTCATCTGGTCAGTATTTCGCCAGCTCTCCGGAGTAATGTATACAGATGAAAAATCCATGGGAAGCTATTTTATACATATTACCTTCGCAGGAGCCCTTATCTATATCCTCCCAAAAACGGTAACCCTTGTCTTTTTACCGATTAACATGGCTCTTATAAACTTCATCGGAAGTGTAGGGATAGATGTTTCTAGAATAGACAATACTATGCAGACAGCATGGGGAGGAATCATGCAGGAGGAATTTTCAAAGTTAATGTTTCTTATCCTCATTATTGCTATTTTTGTGCTTGGAATTGCCGGCGCAATTCGCTATATTGAGACATTAATTGCAATACTCATATCTCCCCTGGTGGCCCTTTCCCTTATAAATAACAGCGACGGGTTTCAGGTCTGGCTAAGGGAGCTGATAGCCATAGTTTTTACCCAGACAATTCATTTTTTAATCCTTCAAATCCTTCTTTCCATAATCGGAGGGGTCGAGAACATAACACTTATGATTGTCCTCTCTATTGGAACCATTGCAGTGGGCCTAAGAGGCCCTCAGATTCTCAGACAGTACCTTTACAGGACCGGAACATCATCAACGCTTGTCTCATCATTAGGCTCAGCTTCTCGCCTTGGCATGATGGGCATGATTGTAAAACGCTAAAAAAACAAAAATGAGTGAAATAAGCCAAAAGAAAAGAAAACTTCCCCGCCACATAGACGGGCGCATAATGATAGGTCCAATCCCTATAAGGAATTTCTTTATTCTTCTTCCGGCTGCAGCTCTCATAACTGCGTTAATTATTAAATATTTTAACCCCTTAATATTTTTTGCCGGTGTTTTTGTAATAGGTATTCTAACAGGACTTGCAAGCGAATTTCACCACAGGGAAACGGGGCTATCAATCTTAAAGGATGTCATCAGATACATTTTATCAGGAGACAAATACTTTGAAAGGAACACAATAAATGCTTCAATTATTAAAAGATTTAGCAGGTATAAAATCCAAAAACAAAACCAAACAAAAAGATGAATTCAGCCTCCCGATAAAAGATATAAGCAATTTACTGGAAGGAACTGAAGGAACCTATAAGATAGTTTTTAAGGTAAGCCCCGTAAACGGAGACCTCCTCTCCCCTGATAGCCTGGAAGCAGTAAGCGAGGCTATCCAGGGAGCTCTCTCCTCATTTGATGGCCGTATAGGGATATATATCCAATCAGAAAATATAGACGTAAAAAAGAATATTGAAAGTATTGAAAAACGAAAACTGGAGCTTAACAGCGAAATAAAAGTTATGCTTCTTGAGGAACAAAGAAAACACATCTCCTCCATGGCAGGAAAAAGCCGAAATGTCCTAAATTTCTACACCGTCCTTGAAGTAAAAGAAGAAAATCCCACCACAGCTGCAGAGTTATTAAATGACGGCTTTCTCTCATTTAAAAACGAGCTTGAAATACAGGAAATGTATGCCGAGCAGCTTTTTAAGAAAGATATACAGACCCTTCTTTATCAGCGAATGAACCCTGAAAGCTCCCAGATAGAGCCTTTAAATAAAGAATGGGATCTTGAAAATCTTTATCCTGAAAATGCAAAAATATTTAAGAATGGCCGAGATATTGAAATAGAAAACCGACTCTACCGATTTTATTCAATTACAAAATACCCGAATACTGTTGAAAAATACAGATGGCTTAGAAGAATATTTAACACCAAGGCTGATATTAACATAGCCATAACATTAACTCCCAAAAACAAGGCCACGATAATGAAAGAGCTCTCAAAGGCAGTTAATGAAATCGGCGCAAAGGTAATAGACAAAAAAAAGGACGAAGCAGTTCGACAGAAACACCTTGCAGAAAAAGAAAGCGCAATAGAGATGATAAATGAGCTTGGAAATGACAATGTAGGCCTATTTGACACAAACATAACCATAGGAATATCAGCTTTAGATATAAGTGAACTAAACACAATCTCAAATCTTCTCCGCTCCAAGATTTCAAGCACCTACTGCCAGGCTACAGAGCTAAAATACAAGGGATACGATCCTTTTATAATCACCCTTCCAATACTTGTAGACAATAAAATCACTAAAAATTATGTCTGGAACTTAACCACAAAAGATATCGCTTCCCTTATCCCCTTCGATTCATCGGAGCTAATGCAGACAAGCGGAATTTTTATAGGAGAAAACCTAATATCAAACGGGATTGTAATAGTTGATACCTACAATAAAATTTATAATAACCCCCATGAATGCATAATTGCAGACTCAGGTTCAGGTAAGTCATTCAGGATTAAAACAGATGCAATAAGGCATGTCCCCTACCGGGATTTTATAATAATGTTTGATCTTGAAGGAGAATTTTTTTATCCCTGGGGCAAAAGATTTAAATTCAGCCCCATCTCAGGAATTATTTCAAATCCTTTCCATATAAGAAATACAATCGCAGACAGCGACAATTATGAAGAAGAAAAAGCAGATACCGGAAATTATTTAACTGTAAAAATAATGGACCTTACAATCTTCTTTAAGTGGATAATCAAAAACATGAGCTCATATGATGAGGCCATAATTGAAGAGGACATAAGAGGCTCCTACCAGAAATTTGGTCTTAATTTTAATTCAAAAGATCTCCCAAAAACCTTTCCAACCCTAGCTACCCTATCAGATGTAATGAAAGAAAAAATAAATTCCGAGACCACATCAAAAAAATCAAAGGAATCCCGGGAAAATATGCTTGCCTCCCTTCAACCCTATATAAATGGAGCTTACAGCCATATGTTTAACGGACAGACCAACTGGGATTATGATTTCTTCACTGTTTTTGACATATCAGGCCTTCCGGAGGCAGTTACCCAGCCCCTTTACGATATTTTACTAAAGGATACATGGCAGTTCTGCAAGATAGACAGACAAAAAACCAAAAGAATTTATGTTGACGAAGCCCACCAGTTTGCAGATCCGGACAATCCCCAGACCCTAAAATTTCTTGCTAATTCAATTAAAAGAGGAAGAAAATACGGGATTAGCTTTGTTACTGCAACCCAGAACCTACCAGATTTTCTCTCAATTGAAAGATACGGGCAGGCAATAATAGATAACAGTTATTTTAAACTATTTTTCAGGATGGGAGAGACAGATCTGCCTGTCATAAAGCAGCTTTATAACTTCAGCGACCAGGAAATGGCGATACTAAGAGGCGGAGCCAACATTAAGAAAGGCTCCAAAGGCAAAGGCATTTTTATTGCCGGCTCCCAGCATGTAGTAGTTCAGATAAGAGCCTCAAAATTTGAGCTTGAAATAGTTGATCCTATCCAATACTCAGAAATTTACGGGGCACCTAAAATATGATCTTTTCTAAAACATTCATAAAATGGCCGAACCCTTAACGATAGTATCCGTCTCCTTAAATGCAGCAGGCTTACTTAAAAAATACTGGAAGCAGGCCTTAATATGCCTTATTATTCTTTCCATTATCCCGGCATATATTATAACTGCCACCATAAATATGCTATTTCCTCAGGTTTCAAAAGAAGAATTTACTATTTATAAAAACCTGACTGAAAAAACAAGGATAAACTGGTATTCTTTTATGGCTTACGACACAGTAAGACTTGATAACTATCTTAAAGAAAACAACCCTAATGAAAGCGTATTTGATCTTCTTCGGGTAAGGTTTAAAGAATATAAGATAGTAGAAACAGAAAAGGAAATAATAAAAACGGTAAATGGTAAGGAAGCAACTGAGATCATCATCCAAAAAGAATATATATTAATCCGTGATCTTGAAATTCACCGGTACGGTCCAATAAAAGAGCTCCTTCTCTCTTTAAATTACTCCCCCACCGAAGAAAACATGAGCGTAAAAGAAGTTACTGATTTTCTTTCAGAAATGGATAAAGAAGAAGAATACGAAATAGAAACTTCAATACTAACTGATAATGAGATAACAGAAGATTTTGATGAAAACCACAAACAATGGCACTTTGCCCTAGCTGAAATACTGCCCCTAATAGACCCGACAGCTGAATTTGACCCGGACGAGTATATTATCCCGGAGCTTTCATCAAACCCCTCTACCCCATCTACATGGCCCACCCAAGGCAGAATAACATCTGAATTTGGAGAAAATCGCACGACCCACACTCACAATGGAATAGATATAGCAAACATAACAGGCACTCCAATATATGCCACAGCCAATGGAACAGTAATTGCAGTAGGCTCAAGCGGAAACTTCGGCAAAAGAATAATGATTTATCACGGAACAGATGAAACCGGAACGACATATGTTACAATTTATGCCCATTTAAGCCAATTTAGCGTATCTGTAGGCGATAAAGTTATCCAGGGCACCATAATAGCCCTCATGGGCAGCACCGGCTACAGCACAGGCCCTCACCTCCACTACGAAATCCGCATAAATGGCTCCCCTATAAATCCCCGTATTCTATTACCTTAATAATTTTTATTTAAATAAAGACACTTGCCAAGTTGGTCGTCTCTTAGGAATAAAAAATCATAGGTTTTAGTGCTGAGAAGTTTTCCTATCTCTTTAAAATCACCAAGTGTAAAAAATCTAGATAATGCCCTTGTAAAAATTTCAATATATTTTATTATTTCAGTTTCTATTTTAGGATACGGGTCTTTCCCAGTATCAATAAAAATGTTGTTTTTAGCAGCAATTTCAATTTCAAATTT
>Ga0351892_10237_pt1 | contig 18252 bp, 10 predicted proteins | sample TotcelFGM3001K14_FD_206763 | JGI IMG/M metagenome (GOLD analysis project Ga0351892, IMG submission 206763) | Enriched cells from coal bed in the Powder River Basin, Montana, United States - Total cells FGM rep3 HSBNCT.FGM.300.1.K14 ... | reverse complement strand
AAATTTGAGAAGCGATTTAATGAAAGAAGGGGTGGCAAGACTGCCACACCGTTCAATATTAAAGTCATTGGGACTTACTGACGAAGAGATTAAAAGACCCATAATAGGTATTGCCAATTCATTTAATGAACTAATACCTGGCCATTTACATTTGAATAGTATTGTCGAAGCAGTAAAAGCCGGAATCAGGATTGCAGGGGGAACACCTCAGGTTTTTTCAACTATAGGAGTTTGTGACGGAGTTGCCATGAATCATCCAGGAATGAAATATTCTCTTGCTTCCAGGGAGATCATTGCCGACAGTATTGAAACTGTATGCATGGCTCATCCATTTGATGGACTTGTTTTGGTGCCTAACTGTGACAAAATAATTCCAGGAATGATAATGGCGGCTCTTAGATTGAATATACCGGCTATAGTCGTAAGCGGAGGCCCAATGCTTACTGGAAAATTTAATGAACAAGATATAGATTATAGTACATGCTATGAGGCAATCGGCAAATTTAGCAAAGGTTTATATACCCAGGATGATCTGGATGTCATAGAAAATGAAGCTTGCCCCTCATGCGGAAGCTGTTCGGGAATGTTTACTGCAAATACAATGAACTGTTTAACTGAAGCACTTGGTCTTGGACTGCCAGGGAATGGGACAATACCGGCAGTATATTCCAAGAGGATAAGACTTGCAAAGACAGCCGGTATGAAGGTTTTGGAACTGATCAAAAATGATATAAAACCAAGAGACATTATAAGTGCAGATGCAATAAATAATGCTCTTGCAGTAGATATGGCACTTGGTGGATCGACTAATACCATTCTTCATCTTCCTGCCATTGCAAGTGAAGCTAAAATTGATTTTTCACTTGAATCAGTAAATAAAATAAGTGCTGTGACTCCTAATTTGTGTAGATTAAGTCCCGCTGGCAATTATCATATTTTTGATCTGTATCTTGCTGGTGGAATTGAAGCATTGATGAATGAGCTGTTAAAAAATAAATTAATCAATGGCGAACTAATTACTGTAACCGGCAGCACAATAGAGGAAAATATAAGAAACAAGGAAATATTAAATAAAGAAGTAATTAGGACCGTTGAAAATGCTTATCTTCCAGATGGAGGACTTAAAATATTATATGGCAATATTGCTCCTGAAGGAGGAGTAGTAAAAAAATCAGCCGTAGATCCTTCAATGTATCTGCATAAAGGGAAAGCAAGGGTTTTCAATAGTGAAGAAGAAACAGTATCAGCAATAATGGCTGGTAAAATAAATAAGACTGATGTTATTGTTATAAAATATGAAGGACCAAAAGGGGGACCGGGTATGAGGGAAATGCTCGCCCCTACTTCTGCAATTGCAGGGATTGGCCTTGACAAAGAAGTTGCCCTGATAACTGATGGAAGATTTTCGGGTGCTACAAAAGGAGCTTCAATCGGTCATATTTCACCTGAAGCTATGGCTGGAGGCCCGCTGGCTATTGTAAACGAAGGAGATATAATTGAGATAGATATTAATAATAACTCAATCAACCTCCTTGTTTCGGAAGATGAAATAAATGCCAGGCTTAAGAAATGGGTTGCTCCTGAAAGCAAGATTAGAGAAGGATATCTGAGCAGGTATGCAAAACTTGTGACATCAGCTTCAAGGGGAGCTGTTCTGGAGTAAAATGCGATATGTAAAATAATTAAATTGTGAAAATAATTCAATTGATTTATAAATAAATATAAATTATTTGAAGAGTTTTAAAGATTTTTTATAATTTCAGGGTGATTTAAAAAATAATATGAATGTAAAATAAACAGGAGAGACAATGGGCAAGATTAATGGCTCAAAGATGTTGCTGAAATGCCTGGTTAACGAAGGTGTTGAATATATTTTTGGTTATCCGGGCGGGAAAGTAATCCCGATATATGATGCAATTTATGATGAGAAAAAAATAAAGCATATTCTTGTGAGACATGAACAATGCGCTGCACATGCTGCAGATGGCTATGCACGCGCATCCGGGAGAACAGGTGTGTGTTTAGCAACTTCAGGACCGGGTGCAACAAACTTAATTACTGGAATAGCTAATGCTTATATGGATTCTGTTCCTATAGTTGCAATTACCGGACAGGTTCAAACAGGAGAAATCGGGACAGATGCTTTCCAGGAAGCTGATATCACCGGAATAACTGCTCCAATAACAAAACATAACTATCTGGTCAAAAATATAAAAGACCTGCCTGGAATCATAAAGGAAGCTTTTTATATAGCTTCTACCGGAAGACCCGGCCCGGTACTTATAGATATACCAACAGATGTCCAAAATGCACTGATAGATGAGCAGACAAAAGGTGAAATTAGCTTGCCGGGCTATAAACCTACTATTAAGGGTAATTTAAAGCAAATAAGGGAAGCTGCAAAAAAAATATATCAGAGCAAAAAACCTGTTATATTTTCCGGAGGAGGAGTTGTTTCATCTAACGCAAGCAATTTACTTCGTGAATTTGCAGACTATGCAAAAATACCTGTTATTACTACTTTGCTTGGGAAAGGATCATATCCTGAAGATAAAGAATTATCATTAGGAATGGCAGGAATGCATGGCTTAAGATATGCAAATATGGCATTTGTAAATACCGATCTTATTATCGGTATCGGTGTCAGGTTTGATGACAGGATCACCGGAAAATTAAGTGAATTTGCCAAAAATGCAGAAATAATACATATGGACATCGATCCTGCCGAAATAGGGAAAAATGTAAAGGTCACGATACCTATAGTAGGGGATGCATGTTCGATTCTTGGTGATCTAATAGTCGAATATAAAAAAATTACTGAAGAAAAAGGAAAAGCTGATTTTTCAGAATGGATAGGCGTAATAGCGGACTGGAAGAAAAAATTTCCAGTTTTCTATGATAAGAATTCCAATTTGCTTAAACCAGGTTACATATTGGAAACATTACAGAAACTGACAAAGGGCCAGGCAATTATTTGTACGGAAGTAGGACAGAACCAAATGTGGGCTGCTCAGTATTGCAAGACTTTGGAACCAAGGACATTTATATCTTCAGGAGGTCTGGGTACAATGGGTTTTGGGTTGCCTGCTTCGATTGGCGCTCAATTCGGCCGGCCAGATAAGATGGTTTTTGATATTGCAGGGGATGGAAGCATACAGATGATTTCACAGGAGTTTGCGACTGCTGTCTCAAATAATATTCCGATTAAAATTATTTTATTAAATAATGGAAATCTTGGTCTTGTAAAACAATGGCAGGAATTGTTTTTCAAGGAAAGATATTCGGAGACCTGTGTGAGAGGCTGTGTTGACTTTGTAAAGCTGGCAGAAGCTTATGGTGGTGTCGGCATAAGGGTTAAGGAAAAGAATGAAGTTGAAAAAGCAATTAAAGAAGCAATTAACATAAAAAACCTGGTACTTATAGATTTCTGGATAGATCCGGAAGAAAATGTATTTCCATTTGTTGCACCAGGTGCTCCAATTAGTGAAATGTTAGATCATAAGCAGGTGAAAAAATGAATCATATAATATCAGTTTTGGTTGAAAACAAGTCAGGTGTCCTGGCAAAAGTATCCGGCCTTTTTAGCAGGAGAGGTTTTAATATTGAAAGCCTGGCAGTCGGCCCGACTGAAGATGAGAAGATTGCAAGGATAACTATTGTTGTAAACACTGATGAAGACAGTGTAGAGCAGGTGACAAAACAATTGCATAAATTGATTAATGTATTGAAAATTCAAAAACTTGATCCTGCTTATTCTGTTCAAAGAGAATTAGTGCTTGTTAAAGTCAATACAGAGAACAAAAACAGGGCTGAGATACTTGAAATTGCAAATATTTTCAGAGCAAGTGTAGTTGATGTAACAAAAAACTCAATTATGTTTGAATTGACTGGTGCAAATACAAAAATAAGCGCTTTTGAGGATTTATTGAAACCCTACGGTATCCTGGAATTTGTAAGTACCGGAATGATTGCTTGCGGAAGAGGCAAAAAAAGTTAAGTAAATTTTAATTATATGGCCAAAAAATTTATTTTTTATTTAGCCTGATTAATATTAAAAACAGTTTTTAGGATAATTTACTATAAATAAGGAAACCAGTATGGTGCAAAAACAAAAAATATTAATAACTGACGATTTTTCAGAAGAAGCAGTCAGGCTTCTTGAAAAATATTTTGAAGTTGTAATCAGTAAAGGAATTTCTGAGGCAGCCTTAGGAAACGAAATATGCGAATATTGCGGCCTGATTATCAAGAATTCCGTAAAAGTCTCAAAGGAAGTTATTGATAAAGCAGAAAACCTTAAGGTCATAGGCAAACCGGGATCAAGCTTTGATAATATTGATTTGAAATCTGCAACAAGAAAAGGAATTGTTGTTGTTAATGCTCCAATGAGTAAGGTTGTTTCAGCAGCTGAATATACTATTGCTCTTATTTTAGCACTTGCAAAAAAAATTCATCTGGCAAATGCAGATACCAGATCAGGTGGATGGAACAGGAATAAATTTAAAGGCATAGAACTGGAAGGCAAGACACTTGGAATAATAGGTTTCGGTAAAATAGGAAATATGGTTGCAAAAAAAGCAATCTGCCTTGGTCTTAACGCCATTGCTTTTGATCCTTATGTTTCAGAAGATAAGTATTGGCAGTCAGGTGTCAAAAAAGCAAATACTATTGAAGATATTTATAAAGATGCGGATATTATAAGCATCCATCTTCCTAAAACAAGGGAGACCACAGGATTAATTAATAAAACAGAGATTAATAAAATGAAAAAAGATGTAATTCTGGTAAATGTTTCAAGGGGAGGCATCATAGTTGAAAAGGATTTATATGAAGCTGTTGAAAACGGAAAGATAAGCGGTGCAGGAATTGATGTTTTTGAGAATGAACCCTGCAGGGAATCTGTTTTATTTAAGTCAGATAATATAATTTGCACTCCTCATCTTGGTTCTTCTACGACAGAAGCACAGGAAAAGGCAGACATCATCATAGCTTCACAGGTAAAAAAAGTTTTAGATGATGAGATCGCTGATTATTCTGTAAATCTGCCTTTGTTCAGTGAAGATATTTTTAATTCAGTTAGTCCATTTATCGAGTTATGTGAATATCTTGGTTTGCTGTTTTCGCAATTGTCAGAGGGAAGCATTGAAGATATCGATATAAGTTTTAACGGAATGATAGCAGGACTTAAAACAAACTTACTGGTTTCAGTAATATTGACAAAGATTATGCAGAAATATACTGCTGAAAGAGTAAATCTGGTAAATGTGAACCTGATTGCTGAAGAAAAGGGAATAAAAATAAAGGAAATAAAAAACTCACAGTCTAAAGATTATGTTAATCTGATAAACCTTAAAGGCAAAGGAATCGGGACAGATCTTTCTGTATCCGGAACAATTACAGGAATAAAGAATATGCCAAGATTTATTTCCATTGATAAATTTGAAATCGATATGGTCCCATCTAAATATATGGCTTTTATCAGATACGAAGATGTACCCGGACAAATTGGTAGAATAGGTACAGCCTTTGGGAAACAAGGAGTCAACATTGCAGCAATGCACGTTGGGAGAAAGGTCGTGAGCGGAGAAGCCCTTATGGGCTTAAACCTCGACTGTGAAGTGGACAGTAAAATGCTTGAAGAATTTAAAAAAATGTCAGGATTTGAAAAAATAAAAATTATTAAACTGTAATTTAAATTCAAGAAACAAAAAATCCGGCACCAACAAGTATTTTGAAAGTCCTTAAAAATATTTTTTAAGTTAAAAACTTTAAATAAATTTTTAAAAATTAAAAAATCAATTAAATTTTTTAGGAAAGTTGAGATAAAAAAAATGGCAAATAAAATTTATATTTTTGATACTACTTTACGGGATGGCGAACAAGCCCCGGGGATGCATTTAAATGTAAAAGAAAAACTGGAGATAGCACATCAGCTGCAAAAGCTGAATGTAGATATTATTGAAGCTGGTTTTCCCATTTCTTCGAACAGCGATTTCGAAGCTGTCAAAGAAATCTCAAAATTAATAAGGGATAAATCTATAGCAGCGCTGGCAAGAGCAAATTTTAAAGACATAGATTCAGCCGGAGAAGCATTGAAAGGCGCAGCCAATCCTGTTATTCATACTTTTATTTCTTCTTCTGATATCCATTTAAAATATCAATTAAATAAATCAAGGGAAGAAGTTCTTGAAATCGCAGCAGAGTCAGTTAAAAGATGCAGGAAATACACGGATAATATTGAGTTCTCTGCGATGGATGCAACAAGAAGCGATAAGGAATACCTTGCCAAAATGTATGAAATAGCCATTCAAAATGGTGCAACTGTATTAAACGTTCCTGATACAGTCGGATATGCTTTGCCTTTGGAATATTCGGGCCTTATAAAATATCTTTTAGATAATGTTAAAGGTATTGAAAATGTAATAATAAGTGTTCACTGCCATAATGATCTTGGGCTTGCAGTTGCAAATTCAATTTTAGCAGCCAATATGGGAGCAAAACAAATCGAATGTTCGGTAAATGGCGTTGGTGAACGTGCCGGAAACGCAGCAATTGAAGAAATAGCCTTAATAATAGATACAAGAAAAAAGGATCTTAATTTTTATACAGATTTAAACATAAAAGAGATAGCCAGGACTTCTAGCTTGGTTTCTTCTTTAACGGGGTATTTGATTGCACCAAACAAGGCAATTGTCGGTAAAAATGCATTTTCTCATGAAGCAGGAATACATCAGGATGGCATGCTTAAAGACCGATCAACCTATGAGATCTTAAAACCAGAAGACATAGGGCTTTCATCTTCAAAGCTTATCCTGGGAAAGCATTCAGGAAGGCATGCTTTTGTTAAAAGACTTGTAGATTCAGGGTATGAATTAAATGATAATGAACTGGAAAAGGCTTTCGAAAGATTTAAGTCTCTTGCTGAAAAAAAAGGTGTGATAAATGACAATGATTTAAAGGCAATCATACAAAATGAAATAAGAAAAGAAGCAGAATACTTTAAATTAAATTATTATCACATTTTAAGCGGGACAAATTTAAAATCCACTTCAACTGTGGGCATTGAACTAAAGGGGAAGCTTTTTGAAGCCGTCCATTTTGGCGACGGACCAGTAGATGCATCTTTTAAAGCAATCGACCAGATAACAAAAATTAATGCCAAACTTGTCGATTATAATATAGAGGCTGTTTCTGAAGGTAAAGATGCAATCGGTGCAGTAAAAGTTGTCATTAATTGTAATGGTGTAAATGTCCTGGGAAGAGGAATAAGCACCGATATTATCGAAGCAAGCATCAAAGCCTACATTAATGCAATGAATAAAATAGTTGAAAATAAGGATTTTTAAAATAACAAAATAAAAGGATTATTAATATATTTGGCCAGCATTAATTATCCGCTTATAGTATTGGAGAAATATATGGGTTCAGATAGAAATAAACCTCAGACCATGGCACAAAAAATACTTGCTTTCCATTGCGGGAAGGATTATGTAAGGGAAGGTGAAATTGTCAATGCAAATGTCGACCTGGTATTAGGAAACGACATAACAATGCCGCTGGCAATTGGGGAATTTAAAAAAATAGGTGTAAATAAAGTTTTTGACGTAAATAAAATAGCAATTGTTCCAGATCATTTTACGCCTAACAAAGATATTAAATCAGCACAGCAGGCTAAACTTATAAGGATCTTTGCTCATGAGTACAACATAAAGAATTATTTTGAGATAGGATGTATGGGAATAGAACACGCACTTATTCCTGAAGCCGGGCTGGCTTTACCTGGTAATCTCATTATTGGTGCAGACTCTCATACCTGTACATACGGGGCATTAGGTGCATTGTCAACCGGGATGGGTAGTACAGACATCGGTATGGCAATGGCAACTGGAAAAACATGGTTTATGGTGCCAAAAACAATAAAATTTAAATTTAATGGCAATATCAATCCTTGGGTCAGCGGTAAAGATTTTATTCTTTACCTGATAGGGGAAATAGGGGTAGACGGCGCCCTTTATAAATCCATGGAGTTTGAAGGATCTGCAATAGACGCATTGTCAATGGATAGCAGGTTTACTATGGCAAATATGGCCATAGAAGCTGGAGCTAAATTTGGAATATTTGACGTAGATTCAAAAACAAAAGAATTTTTAAAAAGCATTGGTAAAAAAGAAAACGATTATAATATATTTCAAAGCGATAAAGATGCACTTTATGAAAAAATCATTGAATTTGATGCTGAAGATATCGATCTTATGGTGGCAGCACCTCATCTTCCATCCAATGTGAAGAAAGCTTCGGATTTGAAAGATATTATAATAGATCAGGTGGTTATAGGGTCATGTACAAATGGGAGGCTGGAAGATTTAAAAACAGCGAATGATATTATTGCAGGAAAACAGGTAAATAAGAATATAAGAGTGATTATTATTCCGGCAACTCAGAAGATATATCTTGATGCACTTAAAGAAGGTTATGTGGAAAACTTTATTAAGGCAGGCTGTGTTGTCAGTACTCCTACATGCGGTCCCTGTCTGGGCGGACATATGGGTATTCTTGCAGAGGGAGAGAAAGCATTATCGACTACAAACAGAAATTTTGTAGGAAGGATGGGGCACCCTAAAAGCGAAGTTTATCTTGCAGGTCCGGCAGTTGCAGCAGCAACTGCGTTAACAGGGAGAATAAGTATTCCACAAAAATAAAACCGCATACTGATTTTTAATTAAAGGAGGAAAGTTGATAATAAGCGATAAAGCCATAAAATATGGCAATAATGTTGATACGGATGTTATTATACCGGCAAGATATTTAAATACCAGCAATGAGGATGAGCTTGCATCACATTGTTTTGAAGACCTAGACAAAGATTTTCTAGAAAAATCAAAAGACAGAAAAATCATCATTGCAGGGGAAAATTTTGGATGCGGTTCCTCAAGAGAGCATGCCCCCATTTCCATAAAGGCAAGCGGGATAAAGCTAATAATAGCCGAATCATTTGCAAGGATTTTTTTTAGAAATGCTATAAATATTGGTTTGCCCGTAATTGCAAATGCAGAGGCTGCAAAGAGCATTAAAGATGGAGATATCGTTGAGGTTGACTTTAGTCGTGGGATCATAAAGGATGTAACAAAAGATATTGAGTTTAAAACAAATCCCTTCCCGGAGTTCATCCAGAAGCTGATCTCCAGCGGTGGTTATGTAAATTACGTTAAATCAGAAGTTTCAAAGGGGAATAAATGAAAAAAATAATGGTTTTGCCAGGTGACGGAATTGGACCCGAAATTGTTGATGAAACAATAAAGATTTTGGACTATATGAATTTGAAATATAACCTGGGAATATCCTATGAATATGGAGATATAGGTGGTATTTCAATAGATAAATATGGGATTCCCATAAAAGATGATGTTATCGAAAAATGTAAAAACTCCAGCGCAGTTTTATTAGGAGCAGTCGGAGGTCCGAAATGGGATACTACTGTTCCGGGAATGCCTAGACCCGAAGATGCATTACTTAAGGCAAGGAAGGAGCTAAACCTTTTTGCAAATTTAAGGCCTGTAAAAATTTACAAGCCTCTTATTGCTTCATCAACTTTAAAAGAAGAAGTGCTTGAAGGGGTAGACATACTCGTAGTACGAGAGCTTACTGGTGGTATTTATTTTGGTGAAAAAAATCGTCTATCAGATAATAAGGGTGAATTTGCATATGATACAGAAAAGTACTACAAATATGAAATTGAAAGGATTGCCAGGATCGGATTTAATTCTGCCAGGTTAAGAAGAAAAAAAGTTACTTCTGTTGATAAGGCAAATGTTCTTGAAAGTTCAAGGTTCTGGAGGGAAACGGTAATAAATGTCCATAAAGATTTTGAAGATATAGAGTTAAATCACATGTATGTGGATAATACTTCAATGCAGCTTATAAGAAATCCACGTCAGTTTGATGTAATAGTAACCTCAAATTTGTTTGGGGATATCTTGAGTGATGAAACTGCGATGATTTCCGGTTCCATTGGATTGCTACCAAGTGCATCTTTAAGAGAAGACAGCTTTGGGATGTTTGAACCAATTCATGGAAGCGCCCCGGATATAGCCGGGCAAGGTAAGGCAAATCCTATTGCTCAGATACTATCGCTAGCGATGCTTTTACGATATAGTCTTAACATACCTGATCTTGCAGTCTTGATAGAGAAAGCTGTTGATGCAGTCCTTGAAAAGGGCAACAGGACCGCAGACATTTATTTTGGTGAAAACAAGCTGGTTTCAACATCTGAAATGGGTTTATTGATCTTAAACGAGATCAAGAAACTTGGATAATAAATTAGGAGTTTATATGACACAAAAAATTTATATTTTTGATACGACGTTAAGAGACGGAACTCAGGGTGAAAGCATATCGTTATCGGTAAGAGATAAGCTCGCAATAATTGAAAAACTTGATGAATCGGGTGTTGACTACATCGAAGTAGGATTTCCTGCATCTAATCCTAAAGATGAAGAACTTTTTGCAATGTTAAAAAATAAAAAATACAAATATTCAAAAATTGTTGCTTTCGGAAGAACTACATATAAAAATGTTCCTGCCAAGGATGATGAAAATATAAGAATGCTAATTGATTCCAAAGCTAATGCCGTTTGCATATTTGGCAAATCTTCATCATTTCATGTTGAAAAAGTTATTGAGACGACACTGGAAACCAATATTGAGATGATTTTTGATTCAGTCAAATATTTAAAGAAAAGTGTTCCTGAAGTTATATTTGACGGCGAACATTTTTTTGACGGATATAAGGCAAATCCTGAATATGCCATTAAAACTTTAAAAGTAGCCCAGGATGCAGGCGCTGATTTTGTTGTCTTATGTGATACAAACGGCGGTTCTCTTCCAATGGAAATTAATAAAGTCCTTGAAAATGTTTTAAAGGAGATCAGTATACCTGTAGGCGTACATTTTCATAACGACAGCGGGTGTGCAGTTGCTAATTCGGTTATTGCTGTATCTTTTGGCTCAAAAATGGTCCAGGGTACCATTAATGGGTATGGCGAGAGATCAGGGAATGCTGATTTGTGCCAGATAATTCCTAACCTTGAAATCAAGTTAAAAAAACAGTGCTTAAAAAATGACAGTATAAAACATCTCACAAGTTTATCAAGATTTGTGGCTGAGGTAGCAAATCAAATACCGATAAGCCATCAGCCTTTTGTAGGTAATAGCGCTTTTGCCCATAAAGCAGGCATGCATGTCAGTGGCGTAAGTAAGCTTGCGATTGCATTTGAGCATATTCCGCCGGAATCAGTTGGAAATAACAGAAGAGTCTTAATAAGCGAGCTATCAGGGAAAAAGTCAATACTTATTAAAGCTCATGAATTTGGGGTTGATCTTGAAAGTAATCCTAAAAAAGTAAGCGAGATCCTTGATAAAGTCCAAAAGATGGAGCATGAAGGATATCAGTTTGAAGCTGCAGACGCAAGCTTTGAATTGATGGTAAAATCTGTTGCCGGAGTTAAAAAAGAGTATTTTACTTTAGAAAGTTTCAGGGTTCTAAATGAAAAAAAAGAAAATGGCGATATGCTTTCTGAAGCAACTATAAAAATACTTATAAATAAAGAGAGGATTATTGAGACCGGGGAAGGAGCAGGACCTGTAAATGCACTTGATATGGCTTTAAGGAAAGCTCTGTCCAGATATTATCCTCAGCAGGATAAGATAAAGTTAACTGATTTTAAGGTAAGAGTCTTAAATGAAAAAAAAGGTACAGGTGCGGTTGTAAGGGTATTAATAGAATCTACGGACGGTGAAACAAGCTGGGGCACTATTGGAGTATCTGAAAATATAATCGAAGCAAGCTGGCAGGCTCTGCAGGATAGTATCATATTTGGACTGGATAATCTTAGCAAATAAAGTATTAGTCTTACTTAAAAACATAATTTTAAAACACCTTTTAACATTTTAAATTTTAAAGAGTATTCTTTTGAACATTAATATTTTCTTGAAACAGGGTTAAATCATTTTTTAAATGGAAAATAATCTGAACAGCATAATTGAAAAACTTCTTGAAAACTATAAGGATAATAAGTTGTCAAAAGAAGACTTCAAAACAAAAATAAAAGAAATTTATTTTGAAGATATAGGTTTTGCTAAAATCGATCATCACAGGAAGCTTAGAAGAGGATTTATGGAAGTGATTTACGGAGCAAACAAATCTCCCCAACAGATCCTTGAAATTGCAAAAAAAATTTTGAAATATTCCGATACTTTACTCATAACCAGGACAAGCAAGGCAGTATTCAATATTCTAAGTGAAGAAATAAGCGGACTTAATTATTTGGAAGATTCACAAATAATATATCTAAAAAATAAAAAACATGACCTTGATCTGAAGGAAGGAATTATAATAGTTTGCGCAGGTACTTCAGACATACCGGTTGCTGAAGAAAGTTATATGACATGCTATTTGATGGGTAATAAGGTAAAAAAAATTTTTGATGTTGGTATTGCAGGCATCCATAGACTTTTAAGCTACAAGGACGACCTTTTAAAAGCTAATGTTATAATCGCAGTTGCCGGAATGGAAGGAGCCTTACCTGGATTGGTAAGCTCACTTGTTGAATGCCCGGTAATAGGTGTTCCCACTAGTGTTGGATACGGAGCTGGCTTTAAAGGTATTTCTCCCTTGCTTACCATGCTTAATTCATGCAGCCCTGGATTATCTGTAGTAAATATAGACAATGGTTTTGGTGCAGGATATGTAGCAGCATTAATAAACAAAAAAATCTGTTTTAACAATAAATAACTTAAAAAAATTGTCATAACTATTTATCTACTTCTTTTCTGATTTATTCCTGGAATATTTAAGATTTATTGATTATTATCATTATTTTCAGAGCAACTTTTCAATTTCGCAATTTATAACTTTAATTAGCGTGTTATTTTATTTATAATTAATAATCAGAAGTAATAAGAAAATTAAAAACAATAAAAATTTAAAAAAATGATAGAAGAAGTTCAAGGGGAAACATATCTTAGAATTGGCGAAATGCTTGTTAAGAGCAATATTATTACCAGGAGCCAATTATTAGAAGTACTTGAATTGCAGAAAAAAAGCAATAAAAAGATCGGTGAAATACTGATTGAGGAAAGCTATATTTCTGAACAGGAATTCAAAGAATTTCTTGCAGTTCAAAAAGGTTATAAACAAATAAATTTATCTTCGATCACAAATGAAATAGATATCAGTGCTTCAAATCTGCTTACAAAAGACTATGCTTTAAAAACACAAGTTTTTGCCTTTAAATTTGAATCTGACCGTTTAGCCATTGCAACGCTTGATCCGCTTGATATTTATATTAATGATGAGATAAGAATGCTTACAAGCTACGAGGTTGAGCCTTATATTTCGACAAAAAAAGATATTGAGCTGGCAATAAAAACCTATATGTCTGACGAATACAGCCTTCAAGAAGTAGAAGAGATTACAAAAGACCTTGATTTTTCAATAGATGAAGATCTCGACGAAGAGGTTAATGTCCAAACAAATCCACTGGTAAGGTTAGCCAACCAGATCATTTTAAAAGCTATCACAATGCATGCAAGTGATATTCATGTTGAACCTCAGGAAAAGTTTTGTGCCATAAGATTCAGAATGGATGGTATTTTACATGAAATAAAAAAAGTTCCAAAAACTGTCCAAAGACTTTTAATTTCAAGATATAAAATTATGGCAGGAATGGATATAACAGAAACAAGAATGCCCCAGGACGGCAGAAGTTCTTTTAATTACCACAACAGGAACATTGATTTAAGATTTGCAAGTATTCCTACTGTTTTTGGGGAAAATATTTCAATAAGAATCTTGAACAGGGAAGAAAGCATATTTGATATCAAAAACCTCGGGATAAGAAATGAAGAACTTAATGAATATCTTAAAGTAGTAAGCCAGCCTTACGGATCAATAATAATTACCGGACCAACTGGCTCAGGCAAGACATCGACTCTTTATGCAAGCTTGAATTATATTAATTCTCCTGAAAGAAAAATATACACAATCGAAGATCCTGTAGAATATAAATTTCCTCAAATAATGCAGATCCAGGTAAATCAAAAAATAGGCATGAACTTTACAGCAGGTTTGCGTGCAATGATGAGAAGTGATCCGGATATAATCATGCTGGGAGAAATAAGGGATCTGGAATCTGCAAAAATTGCTATGGAAGCCTCCATTACAGGCCACTTGGTTCTAACAACCCTCCATACAAATGACGCACCCTCAAGCATAGCCAGATTATTTGAAATGGGTATTGAGCCTTATATGATATCATCAGCATTAAAATGTGTTGTAGCCCAAAGACTTTTAAGAAAACTCTGCCCTTTTTGCAAAGAAAAAGTTGATACTTCTGAAATGATACTAACTGAAGAAATACAAAAAATAATAGGTACCAGCACTGTCTTTAAGAAAAAAGGATGCCAAAGATGCAATAAGACAGGCTACACGGGAAGAGTTGGCATATTTTCTATTATGCTTATAACGGCAAATATAAGAAGAATGATCCTAGAGAAAGCCGGTTCTGACGAAATTGAAGCTGCTGCAAGATTAGACGGAATGAAAACGCTGCTTGAAGTAGCCGCTGAAAAAGTTTCAGAAGGGATAACTTCCTTTGAGGAAATGTATAGGGTGGTTTTTTAAAAAATGAGCGCTAAAAACTTCGTTCATCTTCATGTTCACAGTGAATATTCCCTGCTAGACGGTGCGGTAAGAATAAAAGACCTGGTCACAAAAGCTTCTGAATTTGGAATGCCTGCTGTTGCTTTAACAGACCACGGTGCAATGTATGGAATAATCGAATTTTATAATTCAGCAAAAAAAGCTGGAATAAAGCCTTTACTGGGGTGTGAAGTATATATAGCACCTAATGGCAGGTTTGAAAAACAGGCGAGAAAGAATAACGAAGAGGATTACTTTTATCACCTTACACTCATAGCGGAAAATTTAAAGGGTTATAAAAACTTGATGAAGCTTGTAAGCTTCGGTTTTATTGAGGGTTTTTATTACAAACCAAGAGTTGATAAAGAACTGCTTAGGGAGTATAAGGATGGGCTGATTGCTTTAAGTGGATGCGTCAAGGGTGAAATAGCAAGAATGTTTCAGAGCGGCAAGGCTGAAAAGGCAAAAAACTCACTTGAGGAATATCTTGATATTTTTGGGAAAGAAAATTTTTTCCTTGAAATCCAGGATTCAGGTATTCCTGAACAGATCCCCATAAATAAAAACCTTCTCGAACTTTCTTTGTCAAAAAACATTCCTCTTGTCGGAACGAACGATGTCCATTATTTGAATAAAGAAGATAGCCATTATCATGATGTTCTTCTTTGTATCCAAACAGGTTCAACAATAAATGAAGTAAAAAGATTGAAGTTTTCAACTGAAGAATACTATTTAAAGAATTATGAAGAGATTTTTGATGCTTTTAAGGATTTTCCTGGTGCTATTGAAAACACAATAGAAATAGCTGAGAGGTGCAATGTTGAATTAAAGTTTAATGCAGACCTTATTCCTCCTTTCTTAGTTCCAGATAATTTTGATAAGGATACATATCTTGAAAAGCTTTGCATGGATGGAATAAAAAATAAATATCCCAAGATTACGGATGAAATAAACGCAAGAATGGCAAAAGAACTTGAAGTAATTAAAAAAATGGGTTTTTCTGAATACTTTTTGATTGTATGGGATTTTGTCAAGTTTGCTAAAGAAAATGATATCAGGGTAGGCCCTGGAAGAGGCAGTGCTGCAGGAAGTATTGTCTCTTATCTTCTAGACATCACTGAAATAGAGCCGATTAAGTACGGCCTACTGTTCGAAAGATTTTTAAATGAAGCAAGAAAAAGCATGCCGGATATTGATATTGATTTCTGTTATGAAAAAAGAAATGAAGTAATAAAATATGTAGCTAAAAAATATGGTCCTAAAAATGTAGCCCAGCTTATTACTTTTGGAAGAATGGCAGCAAAACAAGCAATAAGGGATGCAGGTAGAGTGCTAGAATTTCCTTATTCGGAAGTTGACAAGATAGCAAAAATGATTCCTGCAGAATTAAATATTACTATTGATTCATCAATGATGAAAGTCCCTGAACTCAGGGATATCTATATTGAAAATAAAAAAATAAAAGAAATAATAGATACAGCAAAATGGCTTGAAGGAATGGTCAGGCAGGCTTCAATACATGCTGCAGGTATAGTAATTTCATCTGAAGAGCTTTACAACTATACGCCTATTAAGACAGAATCCGGGGAAGACATTGTAACACAGTATGAAATGGAGCATATTCAATCAATAGGGTTGCTAAAAATGGATTTTCTTGGCCTAAAAACATTATCTTTAATAGATAAAGCATTATTTCTAATAGAAAAAGTAAAAAATATTAAGATAAATGTAAAAGAATTAAATCTGGATGATAAAAAAACTTTTGAAATGTTAAGCAGGGGGGAATGTCTTGGAGTTTTCCAGCTGGAAAGTTCCGGGATGAGAGATCTTGTATTAAAAATGAAACCCAATCAATTTGAAGATCTTATTGCCCTTCTTGCATTATATAGGCCAGGACCTCTTCAAAGCGGTATGGTAAACGATTATATTGAAAATAAGAATAGCGGTAAAAAAATTAAGTATATCCATCACAGTCTTGAGGATGTCTTAAAAAGTACGTATGGCATGATCCTTTATCAGGAACAGGTAATGCAGCTGGCTTCTGTGTTTGCTGGTTTTACTATGCCCGCAGCAGATATATTAAGGGGCGCCATAAGCAAAAAAAAGAAGGAGCTGTTGGAAGAGCAGAGGTTAAAATTTATTGAAGGTGCTCAGAAGCTTGGGAACGATAAAGTTATTGCCGAAAAATTATTTGAGCTTATAAACCATTTTGCACAGTATGGCTTTAATAAATCCCATAGTGCGGCTTATGCAATGATCTCTTACCAGACTGCTTATCTGAAGGCCAATTTCCCTGTTGAATTTATGGCTGCCCTTTTAAGCATACGCATGGGAAGCCAGGAGAAAGTCTCATTATATATAAATGAATGCAGGAGAATGGGGATACTTGTGCTTCCTCCTGATATAAACGATAGCTTCAGTGATTTTACAGTTTTTGAAAATCGTATAAGATTCGGACTATCAGCAATTAAAAATGTCGGTTTAAATGTTATAGAAGAAATCAGGCTTGAAAGAAAATCAAACGGTAAGTTCAAAGATTTTTATGATTTTAGTTTAAGGATTGGCAATAGTGTCTTGAATAAAAAAACAATTGAAAGCCTCATTAAAGGTGGAGCATTTGATTCCTTACATCATTCAAGAAAATTTTTACTTGAAAATTTTGATAAAATTATAGAAATTTCACAAAAAATCAAGAAAGACAGGATTGCAGGTCAATTTTCTCTGTTTGATACAAGCACGGATAATACTGCGATGGATTATAAAAATGAATTTTCCGAAATAAAAGAATATAAAGATGAATTTATTCCAACAGATCTTTTAAATTTTGAAAAAGAAATGCTTGGACTTTATATCACAAGCCATCCCTTAAACGAATTTGAGGCTGCGCTATCAAGACTTACTTCAATCTCAGAACTTCTTGAAATGGAAGACAACTCCATTCAAAGAATTGGCGGGATCGTAACCAAAATAAAATCGGTTTATACAAAGAAAAACCAGATAATGTATTATGTGGGGTTGGAAGACAAAACTGGAAATCTTGAAGTAGTTGTTTTTCCGAATGCTGTCGAGGAATACAAAGAACTTATTAAAACAGACAGCATATTACAGATAACCGGACGGCTGGATAAAAAGGAAATAAGATCGGGGAGTATAGACGGCAGAGGAAGTGATTATCAATCTCAGATAGATGAAGCAGGGAATGGATTACAGGAATCATACAATAAGGATTCAGCAGAAAATGAAACTGAAGAAATAAATCAAAATGAAGAAATTAGAAAGAATTTTGCTTTAAAAATAGTTGCACAAAAAATAGAAACATTAAATAAGGTTAAAGTTAAAGTTAAAGATGAAGCTTATAGCACTGAAACTGATGAAAATGAATTAAAGGCCATAAATTATCAAAACAATGAATCCGGTAAAGAAAATGCTATTGAGGCAAATGAAGACTATTTTAAGACTGATAAAAAAGAAATAATACTAAAGATCAAAAAAGAACTGCTTACAAATGAATTCATAGATAATCTTCATGAAATAATAAATGAAAATAAGGGAAG